>Ga0067045_1028197_pt1 | contig 39773 bp, 31 predicted proteins | sample TerdegcTABiofilm_FD_59184 | JGI IMG/M metagenome (GOLD analysis project Ga0067045, IMG submission 59184) | Combined Assembly of (Gp0054472, Gp0054536) Wastewater bioreactor microbial communities from Singapore -Terephthalate degrading... | reverse complement strand
CTCCTTAAATTAAATGATCTAAAGCAAGAGATGAGTAAAGAAAAAGAAAAAGATATGGATCCTTTCATTTATATTTCTACTTGAGGCAGCGTATCGTATTTCCTTTATATTTTTATGTGAGGCATTAGGTTATCTTTGCTAGAATAAACTTTAGCAGTGTAGTTAGAAGAAAAAATAATTACCTTTTTAAAACTTGACAAATAAAAAATTATTTTTAAAATTATATAAGTGGAGAAATTTCTAAAATATAAAACGGTTTTCTTAAAATTTTGAAAGAGGTAGGAGGGAAAAGATGAATAACAAAAGTAAGTTCGTTTTTTTCTGGGGTGTTATAATAATAATATTTTCCATCTTAGGAAGCTGTATCTTGGCTCAAGATAAGCCAGAAAGAGACTTTATTCTTTATAGTGAATATACAAATATTAAGGTGGAAAAAGACCAAACTTACGATTTAGATGTAAAGGTCATTAATCTTGGCAATAAGATAGAAGAAATTTCTCTTAATCTCACCAAGGACGAGCAAGCCAAAGACTGGGAAGTTCGCTTACTAAACAATACCTGGAAAGGTTTTGAAGTTCGCAAAGTAGAATTGCTAACCGAGGAGCCAGATCATTCAAAAACCTTAAAACTTCATATTGTAGTACCTGAAGAAGCTATTAATGGAAATTATAAATTTATTTTGCAAGGAACTACTCTGGATCAAGTTATTAAAAAAACCTTGGAATTTTCCCTGGAAGTCGCTGAAAAAGAGGAGAAAATAGAAGAGAAAGAAACTGGAAATCTAGAATTGGCTACTAAATATCCCAACTTAGAAAATCCTTCCGGAAAAGAATTTAAATTTAACCTGGAAGTAAAGAATACTACTGAGGATGTTCTGGTAAGTGATTTAGGTATTAAATTACCACAGGGATGGACTGCCTATTGCACACCTCAATGGAGAGATGAAAGAATATCCTCAATAAAAATAAATCAAGGCAGTACAGAAAATCTAACCCTTACCGTGGTACCTCCACTTTTTATAGAAAAAGGTGAGTATCCTATTACCTTTTATGTCAGTTCTGGAGAGAATACTGCTTCCCTTGACCTTAAAGCAGTAGTCACCGGTACCTACAAACTCAATTATAAAACCGAAACCGGCTTGCTCAATATTGAAACTATTGCTGGAGAAGAGAAAAGATTCATTATTTATCTCTGGAATGAGGGTTCCTCTGCTATTGATAATATTAGTTTCTTTTCAACTAAACCCGAAGAGTGGGAGATAAACTTTAAGCCAGATAAAATGACTTCTCTACCTTCAGTAATAGAAACTCAAAAACCTGAACAGATAGAAGTAACTTTAAAAACTCCTTCCCGAACTTTACCTGGGGATTATTCTATTACTTTAACTGTCGCTGGTACTCAGGATCAGAAGAATATAGAATTACGAACTACCGTAAAAGCACCTACTAAATGGGGTTGGGTAGGTTTAATAATCATTGGGTTAATTCTAGCTATTTTAATAGGAATTTTTATTAAATTAAAGAGGAGATAAATGAAAAACATTGTTCTAGAAGCAAGGAATCTAACCAAATTTTATAATCATAATAAAGTAGTAGATAATGTAAACCTCCAGATAGAAACAGGAGAAATTTTTGGATTTCTTGGCCCCAATGGAGCAGGAAAAACTACTACTATTTTAATGGCTTTAGGATTAACTGAACCTAGTTCTGGAGAAGTAAATATCTTTGGTTATAATTCTACCCGAGAACCATTAAAGGTAAAAAGAGTAACTAGTTACCTCCCGGAAAACGTAGGTTTTTACGAGGATTTAACCGCCCAAGAAAATTTAAAATATATTACCCGTTTAAATGGTATTCCTGAAAAAAAGGCAGATGAAAAGATAGAAGAGGTTTTAAATATTGTTGGTCTTTCAGAGGAAGCTAATAAAGAAGTAGGAAAGTATTCAAAAGGGATGAAGCAAAGATTGGGAATGGCTTCTGTACTGGTAAAAGAACCAAAATTAGCCATACTTGATGAACCTACTACTGGAATAGACCCTAAAGGAGTGGAAGAAATTCTAAATCTCATTGTTAAGATGAGTAGAGAACAAAACATTACCATCATGCTATCTTCTCATCTTCTTTACCAGGTTCAAAAAATCTGTACTAAGATAGGGATAATTTCCAAGGGACGAATAGTCGCTCAAGGTACCATCCACGAAATTGGACAAGAGGTATTAAAAATTAATAAGGAAGACTCTTTGGAAGTTAAAGTTAATCCTAAGCTTTCTCCTTCTATTATAGAATCAATAAAAAAAATAGAGGGGATTACCAAAGTAGAAAAAAAATCACCCGAACATTCCTTAGAAGAAATTTACATTAAATATTTTCGAGAGGAATAACTAAAATGAATGGATTAAAAGTAGTATTTTGGAAAGAAATGGCTGATCATTTGGGAAGCCGCAAATTTATTATCCTCTTTGCTATTATTCTAGCCATGTCGGTTTCGGTGGTCTATATTCTAAGTCAAAGTATCTCTGAATATTTAACAGAGACCTCTAAAGAGTATATGTTTCTGAACCTTTTTACCATCTCTGCGGGATCTCTTCCTTCCTTTATTTTCTTTGTAAGTTTTTTTGGTCCCCTTATTGGAATTATATTCGGTTTTGATGCCATAAATAGTGAACGTTCTAAAGGTACAATGAGTACTGTACTATCCCAACCTATTTATCGTGACGCCTTAATCAATGGAAAATTTTTTGCAGGTTTAACTACTATAGGGATAATGCTAATCAGTATTATATTAATTATTTTGGGATTGGAACTGGGTGTGCTGGGAATTGTTCCAAATATTGAAGAAATCTCGAGAATGGGATTATTTTTTGTCGCTAGTGTTATTTATATTGGATTCTGGTTGAGCATGGGAATTTTATTTTCCATTATCTTCCGCCAAACTACCACTTCTGCTCTAGTTTCGGTAATGTTCTGGATTTTTTTTGCCTTCTTTATTCTAATGATTGCTAGCGTAATCGCCGACCAGGTTGTTCCCCTCGATCAAAATGCTACTCTAGAAACAATTACTAAAAATGACGAAATTAAAAATATGATATTGCGTTTTTCTCCCGTAGTACTCTTTCAAGAAATAGTCATTGCTTTATTAAATCCTTCAGCAAGAGCTTTTGGAGTTTCTTCTCTTATTAAATTAAGTGAATTACTCCCTACTTCTTTATCGATAAGCCAGAGCCTTATGGTTATCTGGCCCCAATTTGTGGGATTAATAGCTTTAATGCTTATCTGCTTTGCCATTTCCTATATCATCTTTATGAGACAGGAAATACGTGCGACTTAATTAAAGTTAATTGTTTTTAAACGAAACATTGGCATAACCAAAAAATATTAAGTAGTAAATTCTATAACGCCCTCTTCATAAAAGAAGAGGGTTTCTGCGTTTATAGAGATAATACTAATACTATCCTAATATTTAAAGCCAGTAATAGTCAAAAAATTTATAGAAAGCTAAGAAATAGTCAGCTGATCCCTCTTTAATCAAGGTTATCAAGGCCAATCCTCTCTTCTGGGATTATCATCATTCAAAATCTACTATCTAAAAGCCTAGATAGGGCAATGTCCCTTGGAAGAAGCATAATAGAAAACACTTCCCAAAAAAAGTTAAAGAGAATCTAGTCTATATTATTTATCTGGGTTTCGATAATGATCTCCATAAATCTCTCTGTATTAGCCTAATCCCTGTGCTGGTTAAGGAATCAAGTAAATCTTCGCTAATTGTGTTAATCTTAAAGATAATGCTGATAGAGAAAGAGTTGCTCGGAGTCTTAAAAGAAGACCCCGCCTAGCTATATGAAGGGAATCATACTCTTGATTTCCAAAAAGTACTAAAGTAATTAACCCGATAATTAGAATTCTTATATCCATATCTGACGTTAGGCTATTTAACTCCTGGCGAAAATTATCAAGAGTAGTTTAGAAATAAAGACAGATACTAACTTAAAATACACTCAATTAATAATAGAGAGCATTAATATCTTCAAGAAAACAACTTTTACTTGTCTTGTCGATATTCACTTGATATAATTTTAATTTAGTTAGAACCTTATTCATCAAAATTTTTCTATTTCCGATTATAAATCCATATTCAATGAAAATTGGAGGAAAACGGTGAATTTTTCAATCTGTCATAACCTAATGAACAATATCAATAAAGTCATTGTCGGAAAGAATAAAGCAATTGAATTAATGCTAGCAACTCTATTAGCTGAAGGCCATCTTTTATTAGAAGATGTCCCGGGTGTTGGGAAAACTCTTCTGGCCAGAGCTCTGGCAAAAAGTATTGGCGGTACTTTCCATCGTATTCAATTTACCCCGGATTTACTCCCTTCAGATATTACTGGATTTAATATTTATAATCAAAAAGAAGGGAGGTTTGTTTTTCAACCAGGTCCAGTAATGTCCAATATCTTGTTAGCCGATGAAATCAATAGAACCATTCCTAGAACACAATCCAGTTTACTGGAAAGTATGCAGGAGGGACAGGTTACTATTGATGGAACAACTATGGATCTTCCAGAACCCTTTTTTGTTATTGCCACCCAAAATCCCATTGAACTGGAAGGAACATTTCCTCTCCCTGAAGCACAGTTAGATAGATTCCTTATGCGAATTAAACTGGATTATCCCTCTCATAAAGAAGAAATATTAATCTTAGAACGTTTTCAGAAAGATGATCCCTTAAAAAATCTAGAAGCAGTTACTACTCCTGAAGAAATATTACACTTACAAAAAGAAAGAGCTAAGATATATATTTCTCAAGAAATCAACCACTATATTGTAAATCTGGCTAATGCTACGAGAAATTCTTCCAAAATTCTTTTTGGAGCAAGCCCAAGAGCCTCTTTACACCTGATGCGAGCAGCTCAAGCCTTGGCAGCTATAAGAGGAAGAGATTTTGTCTTACCTGACGATGTAAAAGAACTCTTTGTTCCAGTACTGGCTCATCGTGTGGTTATAGGAACAAAGGAAAGGCTAAAAGGCGCTTCTCCGCAAAAATTATTGGAGGAAATTTTGGCACAAATAGAAATACCAACTAGGGAAATAAGTAAATGAATAATTCAAATTACGATCATTCGCTCACCTCTATTTTTAGTGACGGATTGTTTCGGTTCTTGGCCTTAATATTATTATTCATTGCCTTACTCTTGGCACAAAAAAATCTCATCTTAATCTCCCTACCACTTTTGACCATGTTCTATACTTGTAAACTATGGAGTTATTTCAGTATAAAGAATGTCCATTACTCTTTTGATGCTGAGACGAAAAAAGGATTCCCGGGTGAAATTATTTCTTTGCAGGCACAAATCTACAACAATAAAATACTGCCTATCTGGCTAAAATTATTAATACCAATGGATAAAAAACTTATTTCTGAAGTAAATATGAAAAATAATTTTCTCTGTGAAGAATTCAGTCTACTCTGGTATGATTCTTTCTTTTGGAATTTAAATCTAACTGCCAAGCAAAGAGGTTGCTTTCAAATTGGACCTCCCTTTTTAGAAACCGGTGATCTTATGGGCTTCTTCCAAAAGAGAAAATATTTGTCACAATCAGCAGTAGAAGTAATCATTTATCCCAAACCAATATCCTTAAACTTCTTTTCTACCCCTATCAAAGAATTCTTTGGTAAAACAGTCATAGATAGTCCGGTTAAGGATCCTATCTACCCCATTGCTACTCATGACTATCAACATGGAGAACCAGCAAAATACATCCACTGGAAGGCTAGTGCTCGTTATAATCACCTTCAATCCAAAATCTTTGATCCTTCCACCCAAAGAAAAACACTATTAATTATTGAGGTAAGTTCTTTTCAGAAAAAAAGACAGGAAGAATTATTCGAAAAAATCCTGGAGGTAGTAGCCGCAATGGTCTTAGAATTTGATAAACAAGGAAGTCCCTTTAGTATCTTTTCCAATGGTAAAGTGACTGGCAGTAGTATAACTACTAATATTTCTTTCGGTACCGGTCCCGAACAAGTCTCTAGAGCAATGGAACTATTGGCCAGATTAACCTGGGAAGAATCTTGTTCTATGGATGAAATGATGTTTAAAGAAATGAAAATAACTGCTGGTACAGGATGCATTTATTGCGACTATAATATTAATGAGAAAAATATGAAAATTAGTCAATTCCTAAAAAAATATAGTGTACCTGTTGTATATTTTATGGTGGCTAAGGCTTCCAATAAAAGAAGAATTGACCATATTCCAATATTATTATTAAGTGAAATATATGGTAAAGAGATAGATCTTACTCGAAGTGATCCAGTAAATATATAAATAATTATTAATAATATTTCTAGATTTAACAAAATGGTTAATGAATTAATAAGAAATAGAACACTATTAATAATTACTTCCAGTATGATGGAAATAATCTGGTTATATGCATTAGCCAGCATATCCTTCCTATTGTTAAATACTCCACTCTTTCCTGTATGGGCGGCAACACTAGCTTTTTTTATTCCCTTAATTATTACTTCTATCCTAAAAGGAAGGGGTAAAAGAATTATTACCCTTTTTATCATACATCTCCTTTTCTATATATTAACCTTAACCTATACGGTATATAATTATGGTTATCAGGCTGTACCATTACTAAATTTTAGATGGATACAAATGTTCTTCAATAAACAATTTGGAACGGTGAATGGATTTGCCTATTTTTTACTCATTTTCTGGTTTTCTTGTTTTTGGTTCAACGGATATAAATTAATAAATCGTTCTAATGACTACTTTACCATAACCTCCCGCTTTGACCTCGGAATTGTTATGTTAGTCTTAACTTTTATAATTTCCGGAGCTACGAATACACTCTTCCCTAATTCAAATGTTTTAATTTGCTATTATTTTCTTTTCAGTATGATGGCTATTATTATTGCCCAAAACTTAAGAAGTTCAAAAACAAACTATTATAAACAATTTAAAGAATCCAGGTGGATATTTACCATTATCCCAGTTTTTTTGCTCCTTTTTAGCTGGGCGCTCTTATTTTTATTACCACAAATGACCTCTGCTGCTCAGGCAGGTTATTATATCTTGAAAGTAATTTCCAATCCTATTGGCAAGTTTCTTTTAAAAATTCTCTCTTTTCTTTTTGGTTTCCGTTCCCGCACTACTGAAGTTGGTTACATCGATTCAGTTGATTCAACCATGCCATTACCTGAAAGCAATAAACTTTCCTGGTGGGGCAGAATGCTACAATGGATTCTAACCTGGGGAGGAATCTCATTATTAATTTTACTGACCATATTAGCCCTCGGTTGGTTACTATATTCTCTCTGGAAATGGCTCTCTTTAAAGACTGAGCTAAATATAGAAAGAAAATGGTTTTTTGAGGAATTATGGCTTTGGATAAAAGATATCTTTTTTCAAGTTAAAAAAATCCTGCATAAATTTTATTATTTTTTACTTTCTTCCTCAAGAAAAGAGGAAAATATATCTACACTATTTCAGAAACTTTGCCAGTGGGGTAGACATAGCGGAATTCCACGACAAAAATTTCAAACACCCTTAGAATACGGGAAAAATCTGGCTATTTTCTTCCCAGAAAGTTACCAGGATATACGATTGATTATTGATGGTTTTAACCAAGAGAGATATGGGAAACAAACAATTCATTTAGAAGAATTAAAAAAAATAAGGAAGGCCTGGAGGAGATTAGCTAGCCCCTCTAAATGGCCTTTACGATTATCTACTAAATTATTGCGTTCCAGAAAACTACAATTTACTGACGTTATTTCTTCTCACCTTTAATTAAAAATCTAAATTGGAATAAGTTAAGTTAATAATCAAAATTTAAGATGATATAATAGCACTTAAATGATTCACCGTTCGATCAATATCAATAAAGATTAAAAAATAAATGAATATTAATTATCAAAGCACTCTATTACTCAATATGCCAATTCCTTCTATCTCAACCTCAATGATATCTCCAGATTTTAAAAACACTGGTGGCTTGCGGGCAAAACCAACTCCTTCCGGAGTACCAGTCATAATGATAGTACCAGGTAAAAGGGTAAAGTTTTGGGAACAATAACTAACTAATTCTCTTATTCCAAAAATAAGGTCCGAGGTATTGGAATCCTGCACAACTTGTTTATTTAACCTAGATATGATTCTACATTGATCAGGATGGGGTAGTTCGGTCTCAATCCAAGGGCCGAGGGGACAAAAAGTATCAAAAGACTTACCTCTAGCCCATTGTTGATCTAGACGGAGTTGACAGTCTCTGGCCGATACATCATTGCCACAGGTATACCCTAGTATATAATTATCAACATCATCTATTTCTATATTTTTAGCTTTTTTGCCTATAACAATGACCAATTCAGCTTCATAATCAACTTCTTCAGAGGCTACTTCCGGAAGAATAATATTATCTTCCGGTCCAATTACGCTAGAAGTTGCTTTGAGAAATATCACCGGCTGAGTGGGATAACTTTTTCCACTTTCCTCGGCGTGCTTTTTATAATTCAAACCAATGGCAATTATATTAGGAGGGACTACTGGAGCAAGTAATTTTACTTCCTCTCTTCTGATTTTTGATGAACCTACCATGAACTCATTAAATACATCCCCTTTAATTAGTCTGATTTCTTCTTCTTTTAATACACCGTAAAAAACATTGTTATCTTTTTGAAATCTTACTAGGCGCATGGGGTTTCTCCTTTTTATTTTTTTCTGAACTTATTTCTAAAAACTCATTAATATACATATCTTACGGTCAATTTTGAATAATGAAAATACCCTAGACATTAATTCACCCTAAAAATTGATATTATTATTCAATTAATAATATCTACGTATATAATCTTCTACGTCCTCTCTAGTGCCCTTAAAGGGACCAATAGTTTCCATTTTTAAAGAAACTAATGCACTAGCAAAGACTAAGGCATCCTCAATACCTCGCTTCAATCTTTCGGTAATATAGGCACTAAAACAGGTATCTCCTCGGCCAGTTCTCCCGGAAAGGTTTCTTGGTTTTAGAGGACAGGCATAATATTTTTTGCCATCATAAACCAGAGCTTCCTTGTTATAAGTTATTAGAATCTCTCTGGCTCCCCAATCATGGAGAATTTTCGCCGCTTCCTTTCTATCCTCAGTGGCAGTCATAACTTCGGCTTCTGCTGCATCAGTTTTTAAATAATCAATATAGGGAAGATATTCCTTTTTCTCTTGCCAATCTTTAAAAATCATTTTTTGTTTATCTCCCACTGTCCTTAAAAATCCCTGAACATCTAAGGCAATCTTGCCCTTAGGTTGTAAAAATTTTATCATAGCATTATCAAATTCTCCTGAAATAAGGCCGGCAAAATGATAAATTTGAGAATTAAGGTCTTTTGGAAGGTCAAGGATAGTAAAGGGGTCAGCAATAGATAGGGCAAAACAAGTTCTTCTTTCCCTTTCTGCATCATAATAAATATTTCTTATAGAGGTGGTATTTTTAGAATCCAAAACAAAAATATCTTCTCGGGGAATAGTAAAAACATCCAGATATTCTTCATGTTGTAAAGAAAATTTTGTTAAAATGCCAGTTTTGTGCCCTATGGCATAAGAGGCACAGGAAGAATATAGCACTGCTCCCCCAATACCTTTGATCACTTCTCCCTGAAAAATATTTTCATCCAGCGAAATATGACCAATGATAAAAGTATCATAATTTTTCATAATTTATTCTACCTTATTAACCTTTGGTTAAAGATTCCTTTTTGGGCATTTTCTTTTACCTGGGCAACAAAAGTATCGATTCTTATTTCTCTGCTAATATCCTGAAAACCATCATACTCAATGGTAATAAAAGGGAGATTATTATATTCTTTTCTGAATCGGGGGATAAAACCATCCACAGTGATTCCCGGCATACAATTAAAAGGGATAATATTAATCAGGCCATCCAATCCTCTTTTGGCAAAATCTACTGCTTTCCCCATACTTACTATGGCCTCCCCACCAATATAATGTCTAATATATTTCTTTCCATAAGAGACGATTTGTGCGGCAGGGATATCCTCAAAACCATGCATATAGGGTAGAGTAGCTTTAAACATCCTATGTTCATAACCAATCATAACTCTATATAAAATGGACTTTGTCATCCACTCTTTCCAATCTTTTTTAGTTTTATTTAATCGAAACCTTTCTCTAGCCAAAACAGAATTAATATAATAATAATAACTCAAATATTCAGTTGCGGGAGCCAACCATACTTCTAATCCTTTTTTTTCTAATTTTCTGATAATTTTCTGATTCGCCGGTTCATGTAATCTCACATAATATTCACCAACTATCCCTACCTTTGGTTTTTTTTGTTTGATCTTATCTACTCTAATAAATTCCTTTTGAGCCTCTCTTAAAATATTTTCCATGGGAGATAATCTTCCACTTCCAACATTTAAAAAAAATACTCTACTAATTGATAAATATGTGTCCATAATCCCTAGATTGGTCTTTGGATCTGCTAAAAAATTAAGTAATTTCTTAAAATATTTATCAAAAATATCATCCGAACTTCCCTTATTTAATTCATAAGGTCGGGTATGCATTCTCATTTTCTCTAACTGATCAACTGCAGTAATCCCACACCAACCTTTAATTAGTAAAGGTATTTCTAAATTAAATTCGCTTCCTGATTCCCCACCCGCAATGATATCCACTTCTATTCCTTTTTTCTGAAATAAAAGTGATTCCAAACTGGCATATTGCCCCAACCTGCACGGACCACAATCAGAAGTAGCCTGAAAAAGAGCAAATTTTTGAGGATCAAATTCGGGACTTTCAATAAAATTTATCATTGCCTCGGTAGTATGCAAAAAGGGAGTACACACCAGACCATAAGTACAACTTCTTGCTTTTTCCATGGTCTCATCAGATCCAACTTCTAACACTCTCGATTTAATTCCATAAGCATTAAAAACGGCGGATAAAGCATAATTATGGTTCGACATTGGGGGGAAAGCAACTATCTTCTTTTCTTTTAACACATTCATACCTTTTAACTTTACTCTAAAAGCCTGACTTTTCTGCTTTACTTCTCTTCCTAAGTATGATTTCACTGTATTAAAAAAGGCCTGCAATCTGGTATCAATTCCCGCATCACCAGTATGTTCATCCATTTCTATGGTCAAAAAGGGTTTTTCAGTTCTACATCTCATCTGCTGGTTTATTTGAGTGTCAGGACCACAAGCAAAATAGGTAATATCTATACCAAATATATTTTTATTTCTATTTAATAATTCTATTGCCGCCAACTTCCTCTGCCCTTGTACCCAGTACATTTTTGGCATTTGCGATGAAATATCTACATAATCCAGGGGGGAAAGCTCAAGGGGAATAGCCAGGTAACCAGCGGTTAAAATTTTATTTACCACATTGTTATTGATGCTAGAATCATAAGCTGTATAAGGCCTGGCCATCACTAAAAAAGCGGGCTCTTTTTTCATGCTTTTCCCCAGTGAGTTAAAAATTTCCTCTGTTTTTTCTTCAATTTTTCTATCAAACTTCTCTTTATTATTTAAACCCTCTTGAAGTGCTTCTTTTACTTTCTTCGGACTATAACCTATCTTCATTACTACTTTTTTCATCTGATCTTCCAGGTGATTTAATCCCCAATCAAAAAATAAAGAAGGGGAAAGGATCTTCTCTGGATTCAAGCCCTCTGCGATAAGCTTGGGAGCAGATTTTACCAGATCCGGAGCTGATTGTGTCCAAGGACAGGTTACACTATATTGATAACCAGTTAGAGGTTTACCAGTAGTAGCAATATGAGGAATAAAAATAAAATCATCTTTTTCTAATTTTTTTAAGAGATTATCAACATGACCGTAAGACACTTTTATGGGAAAACAATATTCTGCGGTTACTAATTCTAGACCACGATTAATTATCTGACGATTAGTTTCATCGGATATAATAGTGTCAATTCCCAGATAATTAAAAAAGGGAATAAATAGTGGCGAAAAATCATTAAATAATAACCCCCGAGGGATACCAATCTTCATTTACAAGCTTCCTCCATTATACGTTGCCTTTCTTTAAATAAATCAGCTTTTTTTATTTTCCTTTCTTCATTCTTAGAGCTGTATCTTTGACAGCGATCTCCAATATAGAATTCTTCTTCTTCTATTTTGGCCATAGTGATATTGCAATCATTGCCACAACTTTTATTAGTACATTCATAAGGCTGAACTGTATATTTCAAATTTGCTATTCTCTCAAATCCTCTAAATCTACCATGCTCAAAGGTATCATAAGCATATTTTGCAGCTCCAATTGCCCCGGTTATATGTGGCCAGGGAGGTACAATAATCCCTTTTCCTAGAACAGTTTCTAAAGCTGCTACCTGTCCAAGATTAAAAGCAGTGGCCCCTTGAAAGACTACCTTATCCTTTATTTCTCCTCCACTTATTACCTTAGCTAAATAGTTTCTGGCAGTAGCTAAGGTTAGAGCAGCTAGCAAATCTTCTAAGGGAACATTATTTTGTTCAAACTTTATTATTGATTGTTCCGACAGAACAGCACAGGTACTGTCTATATCAGGTGGATTTTCCGCTCTTAAAGCAATTTCCCCAAAATCTTCAATCTTGATTCCTCTCCGGAGAGCATATTTTTCTAGTAATGCCCCTGTCCCAGCAGCACAGGCGTTATTCATCGCAAAATCAACTACCACTCCTTGGCTGATATTAATAAATTTGGAATCCTGGCCACCAAATTCAATAATGCTAAACTCTTTCTGAGGATACACCGTAGTAATACCAGCAGCCTGAGCGGTTATTTCATCAACAATATGTTCTTTAGAAGCCCCTACAATGAATCCAGTAAGCTGTCTACCACTACCAGTTGTTCCAGCAACTACCTTTTTTATTTTATATCCCCTTTCTTTAATCTGATTATAAATCTGATTTATGACATCAAGAGCAGCCCCAACCGGATCTATCTCGGTTCTTCTATAGTAGTAGGCCAGCAATTTAAACTCCTCATCGATCTTGGCAATTAATGCTCCCTTGGTGCTGACTGAACCTATATCAATCCCTATAGCTGCTAAAGAAACATTTACGCCATAAGGCCAATCTTCTCTGGGTTGCATAATCACTGATCTTCGGAACATCAGAGGACCTTGTGAAGTATAACTAAATGGCTTAGCTGATATGTCCTGTAATATCCTTATCATTTTATCCAGTTGAGCAGGTTGGCCACAGATAGCAGCCCCAATTGCATTAAAGAATAACCTTTTTTCAAGAGTAACTAACTGATCTGAAGAAATTCTGCACACCTCTACGAGATATTTAATAAAGGCATTGCTCAGGGAAAGCCCTCCGATAAGAATAATCTTTCCCCTGGAGATGATTCCATTAGAAGAAAGCATATTTTTAAAACTTTCTGCGGAAGCTCGATACAAGGAAGCCGCTAATATCTCTTTCCGAGTTCCCTTTTGTTGTTGGTGGACCACATCAGATTCACGAAAAACACCACACCGGGCGGATAGTCGAATAGTCTTCTCAGCTCCACTTGCTACTTTAGAGAACTCATCTATAGAATTATACTCAAATCTCTGGGACATATGCTCAAGCAATAACCCTGAACCAGCACCACATTTATCCTGCAGATAGTGATGTTCTAAAATTAACTTCCCACTATTTTTATCTTTTTTATATTCATAATATCTCTGATTAGAAGCTCCTACATCGATTACCGCAATCTTTTCGTCGTCTCCAACCTCAGTATCAAAAAAAGTAATGGCCTCTTTTATGGCAATCGATTCACTTAAAATATAATCCTCACTCAATCGATCCGCTAAAGAAAGCGCATTAATCCCAGTTATTCCAAGATAAGCTTCTTGGCCGTACTGTACACTAATTTCCTCCAATATATTCTTTAAAGTAAAAATAGGATTCCCGTTAATCTTTCTAAAAAAAGTCTTAATTTTTTCCCCTTCTATAATTACTACTTTTAGATTATCCGAACCAATATCTATGCCTACTCTTTTTTTATATAATAGTAATCTGGATTGAGAATTACTGGTATTCATATTATTTCCTCTAATATTTGCAGTAAAAATATTATAACTCTTTTCTCCTTATAATTAAAACACTTCAAACAAATTTTCTCAACATCATTATCATTTGACAAAATAAAAAACTTAATGTTATATTCTTATAGTGACCAATTCTTCTTAAAAGATTAACTCTATTTATAGTATCAAAGTGATAAGGTCGAAAAGATATGGAAAATTTATATGATATCGTCTTTATAGGAAATTATACCAAAGATACTATCGTTTCTCCAGAGAGTTACCGAGTAGTGGACGGTGGGGCTTTCAATTATGGAGCAAATGTAGCTGTAAGAATGGGTCTTAAAGTAGCAGTGATTACCCACTTAGCCAAAGAGGATTTTCCAGTGGTAAAAAAATTAAAAGACCTGGGAGTCGAGGTATTAGTCAAGATCACTCCCCATTCTACCTGTCTACGCTTGGAATATCCCACTAATAACTTAGATGAACGAATTATTTATGTTACCAGTCTTGCAGATTCTTTTACTCCTTCAGAGGTTAGAAACATTCAGGCTAAAATAATAGTAATCGGAGCTTCCATGAGAGAAGAGTTAAACCTAGAAGTAGTAAAAGAATTAGCCAAAAAAAAGGGTATCCTTGCCGCTGATGTTCAGAGTTTCCTCAGAATAAATGACCACGGTAAATTGACTCCTAAGGAATGGCCAGAAAAACTCCCCCTCCTCAGTCTTATAAGGGTATTAAAAACTGATGCAGTAGAAGCAGAGATATTAACCGGTACATCGAATCTGCGCGAAGCTGCTCAGCGAATGTCTGAGTTGGGCCCAAAAGAGGTAGTAATTACTAATCGTGATGGTCTATTAGTTTATACGAAAGGTACTTTTTATCAGGAAAACTTCTTCCCCAAACAAATTAGGGGCAGAAGTGGCCGAGGAGATACCTGCATTGCTGCTTATATGGCAAAAAGATTGAATGCCTCTCCTCAAGAATCCGCCCTCTGGGCAGCAGCAGTAACCAGTTTAAAATTAGAAGTAGATGGACCATTTCAGCATTCTATACAGGAAGTCAATTCTCTTATCCAAAATAGGTATCGTAAAACTTAAGAGGTAAATAGATTATACTTATTTTTTTATCTCCTCATAAGGTAAAAGACGTAAATTCTCTTCTTTAAAATTAACGCTGACTATTTCTCCTTCCAAGAATATCTTGTGTTCTTGAGGATCACCTATTTCTACGGTAAGTATAGTATCAGCCATCTCAATTTTATATATCAACCGCGAACCAAGATAGATAGTCTGCTGAACTTTACCAAGTAAAGTATTTGGTTTTTTAGGTTCAAGTTCAATGGATTCAGGACGTATAAGTAAAAATACCTTTTCTCCTTCTTGAAAAGTGTCTTGCTTAATATAAACTCTTAAAAAAATACCATTTACTTCCAGCTCTACTAAGTTCTTCGAATGTTTTTTGGTTATCCGCCCCACTAAAAAATTTGCTTTACCAATAAAATCAGCTACAAAATAATTTAGCGGATAATGGTAGATTTCTTGAGGAGTTCCTATCTGTTGAATCTTACCCGCATTCATAATCACTATTCTATCGGAAAGAGTCATTGCCTCCTCCTGGTCATGAGTAACATAAATTGAGGTTATACTTATTCTTTGTTGTAATTTTCTAATCTCCAATCTAGTAGATTCTCGCATTTTGGCATCGAGATTGGAAAGAGGTTCATCCAGTAATAATACCTTCGGCTCCATAATTAAAGAACGGGCTAAACTAACCCTTTGCTGTTGACCCCCAGAAAGTTGAGCGGGAGATCTTAATTCTAATCCTCTTAAACCTACCAAATTAATAATTTTTTCGGCTCTTTCTTGAATATTTTTTTCCTTCTTTCGGTGTATCTTTAATCCATAGGTAATATTTTCCAATACTGACATATGGGGAAAAAGGGCATAATTTTGGAAGACCATGGTAGTGGGTCTTTGATTGGGAGGTGTATTAGTTACCTCTTCTCCATCAATAAATATCTTGCCCGAAGTAGGTAACTCAAAACCAGATATCATTCGCAAAATAGTAGTTTTGCCACACCCGGAAGGACCTAAAAGAGTAATTAACTCTCCTTCTTTTACTGCCAGATTCACCTTATCAACTGCAGTAACCGCTTCTTTCCCACTCCCAAAAATTTTTACTAAGTCTTTAAGTAAAAGAAAATCTTGTTTCATAAAAATTCCTTTCCTAGTCTAAGTAATTAACCAATAATATCAATAGTCCTTACTCCTTTACCAATCCTATTTACTACTAATTGAATCACTCCTAAAGCCACCAACACTATCACTATCAATAAATTACACATCGCTGCTGCTTGGGCATATCGGCTATTATCTACAAATCCCAGTATAGCTACAGTGATTAAATTCCACTTCCCTGATACTACAAAGATGACTGCGCTAATAGCAGTCATTGCTTTTACAAAATTATAAGCTAAACCTGAGAAGAAAGCGGGAGCAATCATGGGCAAAGTAATTCTTCTAAAAGTAGTACTACTATCCGCACCCAAGTCAGTAGAAGCTTCTTCAATAGAAGGATCAATCTGTTGGAGGGCAGCAATTCCTGCGCGAATTCCCACAGGCATATTTCTAAATACCAGCAAAATAATGATAATCCAGGCAGTACCGGTTATTATAAAAGGCAATAACATAGTTTTTTGATTAAAGGCTAAAATATATCCTATCCCTACCACTGTTCCGGGAACCGCAAAGGTAAGCATAGAGATAAATTCCATAGCTCCTCTACCAATAAATTTTTTTCTAATTACTAAAAAGGAAATAAATATCCCTAGAATACCCGCAATCGGGGTAGCCAAGGAAGAAAGGGTTAAAGAATCAAGAATATAATCTTTTGCCACCTGAAACATTTCTATGTAATGCTTTATAGTTAAAGTAGGGTTAACTCCCCAAAGGGTCTGAAAAGAACCATACACGATAGTCCCATAAAAAAGAAAAACTATAGCAGTAAAAATGAGGCAACTGCTATAAACTGGTAACTTTATATACCACTCTAACCTCTTAATAGTTGATCCGGTAGGCTTCCCAGTTACTGTTATATATGATTTTTGTGCAACCCAATATTTTTGAATAAAAAAAGCAACTATGGTGGGAATAAAAAGCAGGATAGCCAGAGTAGCACCGCGTGAGGTATCATACATTCCTGCAATTTGTAAATAAGCCTGGACCGAAAGAACTCTATAATTTCCAGCGATAACCATAGGATTCCCAAAATCAGCCAAAGATTGAATAAACACCAGAAGCCAGGCGCTGGCAATACCAGGAGTAGACAGTGGTAAAGTAATAGTAGAAAATACTTTTAACCGCGAAGCGCCTAAATCCATAGCAGCTTCTTCCAGGGATGGATCAATTGCTTGTAAAATACCATAGAGAACCAGAAATGCGGTAGGCGCATAAGCAATGGTCTCTACCAGTACTAATCCACCTAAACCATAAATAGTATAGTTTCCAATAATCTTGTTTAAATAAGGGGTTAAAGTTCCTGCCCTACCAAAAAGAAGGATAGCTGATAAAGCGACGACAAAGGGAGGAGAAATAATTGGAAAGGTAGCAGTTAGCCGAAAGAAATTTTTAAAAGGGAGAGGAGTCCTGGTAAGAGCATAGGCAAAAACAAATCCTATTATCATTCCCAAGGTAGCAGTATATACTCCCACAATCATACTATTAAAGAAGGGTTGATAATAGTATCTTTTAGAAAAAATAGCTAGATAATTAGAAAAATCTAGTTTATGATTTACAATTAGGCTAGCTTTAAAAACCTGGAATATCGGGAACATCACAAAGGTAATAAGAAAATAGAAAATAGTTAGAATAGAAAGCAATAGCAAAGGTTCTTTCCAGATTAGCTTTAAATTTCCCATTATTTCATGTAATTTTCGGTTCTTAATATACATAATTAACCTTTATATTTTAATAACTTCTCCCTATAAAATAATTATAATCCCTGTTACTTTTATCTCCAATAAAATTACCCCTCAATTAGTAACAGGGATCCATCTTTTTTTCTTCTTTATTTACTTACTCATACTAATAAGCTATTTCCCTATCCTATCTCTCCAGGCTGCTACCAGTTCATCCTTGTGTTCGCCAGCCCATATAGCGTCATAATCGATTAATTTTACCTGGTCCAAGGTCACTGCGCCTTCCCCAACAGTTGCCTTGGGATTAACCGGCAATCGAGAATATTTCTGGAATAAATCCTGAGCTCTCTTAGTGAAGCACCAGTCAATAAATTTCTTTCCCAATTCTAGTTCTGGCCCTCCCTTGATTAGAGAAAGTCCACCCACCTCATAGCCAGTTCCCTCTAGGGGAAAAGTCATAACTACAGGATAACCAGCATTTATACCTTTAGCAAGGATATCATGGGAAAAAGCTATACCAACTGCTACTTCACCTAATCCTACCATAGGGATACACCCAGTTCCAGAGTTAGTATATTGAAGAACACTGTGTCGATCAAATTCTTCCCACCAATCCAAGGTCTTTTCCAGACCAATCATTTGAACAAGAGTAGCATAAGCAGTATAGGCAGTTCCAGAAGTATAAGGATAAGCTAAGGCAACATTCTGCTTAAAAGCGGGATGTAAAAGATTGGACCAGGAAGTTGGCGCAGGTACATTATTTTTTTCCAAAAAGTTTTTATTAGAAATAAATCCGATAGCACCAGTGTAGAATCCTGTCCAGGCCCAGTCTTTAGCCCTCAAGATTTCCGAAAGTTCAAAATCTGTATTGGGTTTGTATGGTTCAAGCAATCCTTTTAATGCTGCATTTATGTGGGAAGTATTGGAGCCAGCATGCCAAACACTAGCTTGGGGATTTGCTGCTTCAGCCTCTATTCTAGCTAGAACTTCACCTGAGGACAACCTTACCCACTCAACATCAATTCCAGTTTCCGCTTCAAAGGCTTCAATATAATATTTAGCCTCCTCAGTATCAAAGGCAGTATAAATATGAAGTACTTCTTTAGCTGATATTCCTGTAAATAACAAGCCCGCCACCACAATAATGGATAATAGAAAAATTAAAGTAATTTTTTTCATAATCACAATTGACCTCCTAAAATTTTAAACTTAATACTTTTTATAGTTAAATATTCGACTTTTAGTATCTACTTCCCTTCTTTTTTTTGCATATTTTAAATTTTTTCTTTTACAGGCTAATTATTATAATATCATCAACCTCCCTCCTGGATTAAACCGCTGATAGAGAACCTTTCTAATTTCTTGTTTTTCTCTATAGGCAGTAACATGATTATAATTATCTTTCTCCCAAGGTGGTGAAGTTAATAAAGCCCTTTCAAAATCTCTCAAAAGTTTATCCTCGAATTCTCCTTTATATTCACCTTGGATAAATCGCTTGAATGCTTCTGGAAAATTATTCCAGGATTCCTGCTCATATCCGGGAAAAATCGGATAAAAAAGGCCATTATTAGCCTTTATCGCTTTTAAATCACCATTCCCGTCTCCTAACATTAATACCTGATCATCAAAGTAATGACCTGCCTGTTTGGCCATTTTAATATGATGTCCTTTAGATCCCATTTCCTGACCAGCAATTATCTGGACATACTGAGCAATACCCTGTGCCTCCCAGTAATTGGCCAAATCATCGTAAGGTGTTTTGGATACCACTAAAATATCCGCAACTTTGTGCATAAGGTCAAGACATTCTTTTACTTTATCAAAAGGAGGTATCTTAGCTGAAATATAAGGAAAAGTTCGATTTACTGCTTCACTCCAGCCTAACAATTTATATAAGGCAAAATTAGTAGGATATTTATCAATAAATTCTTCCAGACTGGGATTACCCAAACCCAGTTTATTCTCCTCAGCAAACTTAATATAGTTATCTAATGGTTGTTCATCGGGAAGAGAAATTTTTTCTTTTCTTAACACCTCCTGGACATCTTCTCTCTTCTGTAAAGCTCTCAGGGTGAGTTGTATAGCAATAAAACGGTTACAGCCACGATCTACCGAAAAAAGGTTATAATACTCTGCGACTTCTCTAAAATATGATTCAATACCCCATAGTTGATAAAACTCCATAAAATGGGGATGAAAAATAAGCATCTGCTTACCATTCATATTATCAGTAATACAACCATCGGTATCAATAGCAATTAAAAAGTCTTTGGTTCTCTTAAAATCTCTTAATTGCTGCTCCGGATCTTCTTTAATCTGTTGAGCGCTTAATCTTGATAAGGACATTTTTCTCTCTCCTTCCTTTATAGCAGTGATACGTAATAAGTGATTAGTGATAAATGATTTTTATAAGTAAAGCTACTCATCACTTATTATTTATTAACTTATTCTATACTCCACTGGTACATAGGCACTACATTTCGGGGGAATAAGAATATCTCTAAACTTAGTAAATTCGGGTAATGGTCCTCCTATTAAAGGTTTGGCCCATTGCACAAACTCATCAGTAACATCGCTCCTGTTCTCGGCAATCCACTCTTTAGGAAACTCTCGTTCAGCATTGGCAACCACAGCTAAAGATATCTTATCATATCTTACTGTATAAGAAGCTTGTGGCTCCCTAATAATAGTGGCCATATAGCCATCCTGACCCTCCAAGGCTAGTCGGGCGGAATAGGCACCTACCTGATAGGCTTCTTCTCGATCAACTTTCGAAACATAGGCCAATTCACGTCTTTGTCTTGTACCAGGATTCTCAGCTCGAGCAATGCCTGGTACCCGTAGTCGAGTTTTTGCTCTGCCTTGATTATCCAGTTTATCTAATCCATTTAAATAATTTATCAGTAAATTTCCTGCTGTTGACCCACTGGCACTGAATTGAGCATGACCAAAGCTATCCTTTAATATGGACAAATCACCAAGATTTACCCCTTCGCCAACTACCACTATACAGCGACCAGCTTCCTTTAATCTTTCATTAACTCTTTCCGTAATAAACTCTAAATTAGCTTGACTATCATCTTTAGCCAGAGCTTCTGGTAAAAATAATAATAGAGGTATTTTTCTTTCTGGATCGGCTAGACGTGCTGCTGCAGGAATAAAGCCGATTTTTCTCCCCATAACAGTAATGACCAGAACCGGGTCACTGGTGTAACTGGCTTTATTCTCTTCATTCGCCTCTAAAATATTTATGGCTAGATTTCTAGCTACGCTACCATATCCCGGATCATGATCACATAGGGCAAATGTTCCATCAGGTTGCAAGGCCCCCCCTACATCATTGTCAATAGTTTTGGGCATACCTACACATACCAAATCTAAACCATGTTCCCGTGCTACTTTACTTACCTTAAAGGCGGTATCCATTGAATCATTTCCACCACAGTAGAAAAAATAACCGACATTTTGTTTACTGAAGACTTCTACAATACGTTCTAAGTCTTCTTCACTTTTTATCTTATAACGGCAACTCCCCAGAGTGCCTGCAGAAGGAGTTTGAGATAATAACTCAATTTGACGTTTATCCTGAGCAGAAATATCGAGAAGTTCTTCTTTTAATACTCCTAAAATACCCATTTTTGCTCCCAATATCCGATCCACCTGATTTGTTTCCCAAAGTACATCGATCGTTCCTTTAATGGTACTGTTAATTACTGAGGTCGGTCCGCCTGACTGAGCAATAACAGCATTCTTCATAGATAATAGAACCTCCTTGTTTAATTAGTAATCTATTAATAATATTAATTAGAGTATTTTATTCTAATGAAAAATTGCTTGCTACTATTTTCTTTTTAGTTTATATAAATATTTTCCCCCATGTTCAATCCATAATTGACTTTTCTGTCTGAAATTTTTTTTCTTAATGGTCACTGGGTCTCGATAACTTAAACCTACATCTTTACAAACCTCCTCTGGAATACCAGTAGCTAGAGTCACCTGAAAATCACATTTCTCTTCACCATTATCTAGATTATAAATACCTGAACCACGAACATTGATAACATGAGCAGCAACATTTCGGGAGGTATCTGGAAATTTCTTCAAATATTCCAAAACATAATCCTTACAGTGATAACCTAATTCCCTAATACTCTTTTCCATATCCTGCTGAGAATGAAAACGGTGAATATGGGGAGCATAAATAATGATTTCCCCACCCTTAGCCATCACGCCAGGGCTCTGCAGTTTATAGGAACCCTTTCCTGCAGTCCAGAATTCATCATAACATAAATCCATCACTTGAACTGCTTGTTCCAGAGGTTGATCAATATAAATAATATGAATTTTAGAGCTGGCCATAGCTGCTGCCTGATAGGCTTCCTGAAATCCATCATAATTCATTCCAATATACAAACCCTTGGGGAGAACTTTATTACCCTCTACCTCCTGTAAAAGCATATTCAAAGAAATCACGGGAGCCTTAATGGCCTTAAAAATATAAGAAGATCCTTCATTGATAACCCTTCTTGCTGGATTATCAATTGTACCAATAATTTCAGGTATGCCAACCAGTACCGCAGTCCAATGTAATAAATCTATAACCTGAGGTCCAGAAATTCCGGGAAAGAATACCTTTAATCCACCAGCATATCCAGCAGATTCATGGGGAGAAGTACCACTTAAGGCGATAATTAAATCATAATCACCCTCCAGAATTAGTCTGTTAACCACTACTGGTATAGATTGTCTTAATTGTTGTCCAGTCTGTTCAGAAACAAAAGAAGAATCTATTTCTCCTACCTGAACTAACTGTTTAGGATTATCAAACTGATGATTATAATGATTAGTAAAAACAATACCCTCTCTTATTCCTAATTTGCTTCTTATCTCCTGATCAGTCATTTTACGATGAGTCCCGCCAGCATTAAGGCTGTCTATCTGTATTAGATTCTTCTTTTTCAGCTCTCGATAAAGAATAGGAACTAATCTATCCGTAAAATCAACCCGGGAATAGTCCGGGTGAATCAATAAGACTTTCCTTATCTGGTGAAAATCCTTCAAAGCTTCCCTGACCATTTCCTCCAATTGTACATCGGTCAATTCGCCTTTTATATCTTCCATTGATAACATATTATTTCCTCCAGAATGATTACTCTTCTGTTAACATTTTTCTGAATTTTTATTTACGATATACAGGATACGCAATAAGCTATACTATTTCACAGTTCTTCTTCCGGTCTTTCGGGAAGCATCCATTGAGTATGAAATTCTTTCCACTCATTTTCCTTATTAAGTAATATCTCGGGATTAGCAGGACTTTTTAACTTAAAATAACCATGCGCTCCAAAATAGTCCCTTTGAATAGCGGCGACCTGAGCAGAAACCATTATAGAACTACTTAACTGTAAGATGTAATCAAATGAACTATCCATAGCCGGTATAGGTACGCCCGCCTGGTGTGCAATTTCAATAAAGTTGGCTAATTTATCCAGACCATTTCTTACTGTTCCCAGAAAACGAGGTGCTACTAACAAGTTTATTAAATCAGGATTTTCTTGATAGACTGTAGTGACTTCATCTAAAAACTGAGCCCGAATAATACAACCAGCACGCCATCCTTCTACAATATTCTTCAAATTTAAGTTAAATTGATATTCTTTTGATGCTGCTTGTAATAAGGCCATACCCTGAGCATAAGAAGACAACTTCGCTAAATAAAGAGCATCATGAGCGATCTGGATAAATTCACTCTTTTCCAGACTACTTTTTCTACTCTGATAAGAAGGTAATATCCGGGATAACTTAATCCTCAACTCTTTATCCTGAGACATCTCTCGGGAAAAGACCGCAGCGGTAATGGTAGGTATAGGAACCAGTAATTCTAAAGCACTCTGTATCGTCCAGGTCCCGGTGCCTTTCATACGAGTTATATCTGCTACCACATCAACTAAGGGGTAATCTCCTTTTTTATCTCTTTCTCTCATACTATCTGCTGTAATTTCAACCAGATAGGAACAGAGAACATCATCAGGATTATTCCATTGCTGAAATATTTGAGCAATTTCCTCAGAAGATAATCCCAAAGCTTTTTTAAAAGTCCAAACACATTCCCCAATCAATTGCATATCCCCATATTCAATTCCATTATGGACCATCTTAACAAAATGACCGGCTCCATGTGGACCAATATAAGAAACACATGGTTTATTATCTCTGGCCTTTGCTGCAATTTTGGTAAAGAGGTCCTCAACCAGCTGATAGGCTACAAGCTGGCCACCAGGCATAATGGCTGGTCCTTTTAAGGCACCTTCTTCACCGCCAGAAATTCCCGTACCTATATAGAGAAAGCCTTTTTCTGCCAGATATTTATTTCGTCTAATGGTATCTTTGAAAAAGGAATTCCCCCCATCAATAATTAAATCCCCCTCATCCATTAAGGGAATTAATTTTTCGATAAAATCATCAACCGCCGATCCTGCCTGTACTAACAGTATTATTCTTCTTGGTCTTTCTAAAGAAGTCATAAATTCTTTCAGGGAATAAGTGGGAGTTATCTTCTTTCCCTTGGCACTGCCCTGAGCAAACTCTTCCGTTCGGGCAGCTGTTCTATTATAAACCGAAATAGAATAACCCTTGTTCTCTATATTCAGGGTTAAATTCTGACCCATAACCCCTAATCCAATTAATCCAATCTGTGATTTTACCATTGAATATCCTCCTTTATTAAAAAATTTTAATTTGTTGTCTTAGTATATGAGAAAATATTGGCAAAAGACTATTTTCTGATTAAATATCTTGAAAAACAATATTATGGCAGCCTTATTCACTTCCTACTACATCGCAAGAATCAAATGACCTTTTCCATTTTCTATTATGTATTATTATTTTTCACCTTCAATTATTCGCATAGTAATTGCCCTATTAATATTCCCCCTTATTAACCATTACTCATTACTTTATTTTAACTTGATACTCGATACTGAATTAATAGCATGTGCTATACTCAATACAGTAACTGTATTTTATACTCCAGAAAAGGCACTAAATCCACCGTCTACCGGTACAATTATGCCAGTAACAAATTGGGAGGCTTCAGAGGCTAACCAGATACAAACACCAATTAAATCTTCCGGATCACCAAATCTGCCCATGGGGGTATGGTCGATTATTGCCTTACCCCGGGGAGTTATACTTCCATCCTCATTAATAAGCAAGAAACGATTCTGGGTAGTAAGAAAAAATCCAGGGGCAATGGCATTAACCCTTACCCGCTGATTATATTCTTGTGCAAAATGAACTGCTAACCACTGAGTGAAATTACTTACTGCTGCTTTGGCAGCTGAATAACCAACTGTCTTGGTTAAAGGACGGAGAGCCGCCATAGAAGAAATGTTAATGATGGTCCCGCCCTTCTCATTTTCCACCATCATTTTTCCGAATACCTGAGAAGGAATTAATGTTCCCCCGAAAAGATTTAGACCTACTACCTTTTCTAAAGCTGAAAGAGGGATATCAAAAAATTTCAATTCTGCTGAAACAGTCGCGTCTTTAATATTTCCTCCCGCAACATTAAGTAGAATATCTACTTTGCCAAAATCCTTAATTATTTCCTCCTTACAAGCTTCTACCTTACTTACATTCATTACATCCATATAATATCCCTTGACGCTTATCCCTTCTCTTTCTAATTTTTCTACTACTTGAGCAGTATCTACAATGTCGCCAAGGGCAATTTTTGCTCCTGCCTTACCCAGACCTTGAGCAAAAGTAGAACCCAGAATACCAGCACCCCCAGTAATTACTGCTGTTTTGCCTTCTAAACTAAACATACTTAAAACTTCTTTCATGAATATCCTCCCTTTTATAACTCTAAATTTAGTAATTTTAATAAAATATGAGTTAATATAATAGTCAATAGATTATTTAGTTAAGCAATCTAAATGTTTTTGAATCCAGTTTGCTACTTCTCGATAGTGTTCTTCTTCAAATTGAAATAATACTCTTAAAATTCTGTCTTTAAATCTATATTGCCCCTCTTTATCTTTAGCCCTTAAAATTGAACCATAGGTAATATGGATAAGCTGACGGGAATCTTTATTTTTAAATAAATTTACTAATTCTGCTTCGGGAACCTTATCTATATCCGGAATACGAGCAAGATCAGTAGTTAAATTATAGGAAGCTCTATCTTTTTCAAAATTTTGCAAGGCAAACTTATGAATTTCTCGATAGAGTTCTGGTTCTTTTATAGCTACTATTTTTGCCTCTTCTAACCAGGTAGTCCCAGCTGTCTTAATATGATAAAATCCTCCCGTTTCTTGAGCAAAAATTGGATAAACAGAAAACTTGTCACTCCCAGTATGAAGAGAAAGTTTATATCCTCCTATAATCCTGGCAATTGCTGCATGCAGAGAGAACTCTGTCTTAAATTGATTTATATCTCCTATATATTCGATCCCTTTCTGCCAATCTCCTAAATAATGCAAAGCCAAGTTCTGGATCTCTATCCCTCTTCTCTGAAACTCCAGAATAATAAATAAATGAGCTAAAGGAGAGGTAACCTCGGGGGTTTCATCCACTGAGATCTCTAAATCGAAATTATCTTTTTTATAGCCTTCTAAAAATTTATAACATCTTTCTACTTGATTTAGAATTTCCGAATAAATAAATATAACTTCAGCTAAAGAATTGTCGGTGAAGGTCAATCTATGCCCCGCAAAAGTATAAGATTTATTCCGATATAAATCTTCCAGTCTCCTTCTTCCCTGAATTTGTTCGTAGAGATTATCCAATTCTCTTTTGCTCAATTTATATATGTCTTTCCTGATAAAATCAGATGGATCTAAAGTGAACATACTATATCCACAATCAACTGCTTCTTTTAAATCAGTAATCTCTTTTACATGATCAGCATCCGCACCAAACGGACCAGAGTATCCATATTCAAAAACACCCCATACTGCATCATCTAAAACGCTCTGCCAGTTTCTCTCAGTCCTCTCCATTTCCCTAACCGATTGTTGGGCTAAAACAGGAAATATATTTCTACCATCAAAGGATTGAAGGTGAGCAGGAGTAGCTTTACCCAATCGATCTCCCGTACCAAAAGAGGATTTAAGACCACAAAAAGATGGATTAAGGTGGGGGAATTCTTTCTGCAAGAAAGAAAGATTCTGATGATTCAGGGAGCACTTTTTGATGGTCAATTTTTCATGCTCGATGGACACTTCTTTCAAAATTTCTCCTTCAAACTTATAGGTGGCGGAAGGGGGAGTAATAATTATCAGATATTTTCTTTCTTCATCCTTGGCCATAAAAAAATAGTTCCTTCCCTTATTCTTTATAGAAAAAGGATAAGGTTGGAATTTTTCCCCCAAGCACTTCCGGAAATAATCGATAATCTCTTCACTCTTCATAATCTTCTCCTTCTAAATTAAATAATCTTGCTTGATTTCTATACATTAATGCTTTAACTGCCTCGATACCTCCCTGGGTAGACATTTGCCCTTCAAAAATTAATTTACCCACTACTTTGCAGATTATTCTATCAAAAACTTCAAATCTACTTCCTTCGGATAGAATCTTCCTCCCATCACAGACCGGGCCACCGCTCGAGGTAAGTAAAGAAGAATTAGCCATATGTAATAAATATTGCTCCATAATATAAGGAGAATCATTATGCCACCAGGGAAATCCAGAATGTACTTTAGGAAATGCTCTTTCTAACATCAAATTAGTATGTGCAAAAATTTGATTCATTGGATATAAGATTAAATGACTTTGATTTTCTTTTTCTCCACTAAAAAACTCTGATAATAGTGGTAAAATATTATCAATAATGTCTACATTCTCGGAAGATATATCTCCGCCTACATCTGTTCCCCATGTTTTAAAGAGATATTGGTTAGCATTCCTTACTGCACCATAGTGAATCTGAGTAACCATTCCCGCTTCTTGATTCATAGCACAAAATTGATGCATCAGATAGGAGATAAAATCCCCTACCTCAATAGATTTGAGGTCAAATTTCTTTCCTTTATCATAAACCTGATTAAAAATTTCTTCAGCTCTTTTCTGACTAATTTTCCTTCCATAGGGTTCCAGTAAGCCATGGTCGCTTGCTCTGGACCCCATCTTTACAAAATAAGCATGTCTTATCCTTAAAGCCTCTAATAGACCTTGCAGCGTGGTATCCTGTCCGGTTAATTGACAAATTTTCTCCACCTGTGTTTTCCAGTTCCTATCAAAAATATTACCATAAGCATCTGGCCGGAAGGTCGGTAAGAAGGTAATACCTTTTATTCCTCTTGCCAGCCGATGATCTTCTAAATCAGATGCTGGATCATCAGTGGTAAAAATAATTCTGGCTCCAATATTTTTCAATATTACTTGTGGTAACATATCCCTCTGGCTTAACCGCTTATTTGCCTTTTTCCATATCCGGTCAGCGGTTTCAGCGCTTAATAATTCCTCTATACCAAACATTCTTTTTAAATCTAGATGCATCCATTGATGCACATGATTCCCTTCTAAAAAGGGGAAGACTCTACCCAAGGCCATCCATTTATCGTAATCCGAAATTTGTGGATTCCTGGCGAAAGCTTGAGAGAAATCAGGAAACTTTGCAGCTAATTGAAGAATATAATGGTCATTATTTTTATATTCTTCCTTTGTTTCTAGAACCTCAGCCCTCCAAATATTGGGAAAAGGCCTATTTTCCACAATTTGCTTCAAATTATGGTGGGTGTGGGTATCCACAATCCCTACCTTTTTCCGAAAAGGAATGGCGCATTCAAAATATAGCATCTTTGCTTCTTTGGTATCCAATAACCAATCTTTATTTAAAAAACCCGCTGATTCTTTCAAATTTTTCTCCTTTCTTAAACTTTCTAATCGCCTAAATATCCTTTTAATATTTTACCAAATTTAATCCCTAATGTATATTTCTAAGTCCTCTTTTTTTGTTTTCCACTCTTAACAATCCTGCTGAAATATCTACTTATTTTCTATCCCCATTAGTATAATCTGACTTTAATCTGCTGTTTCTTTCTAGTATCAGCTAATAGACCCTCGATGCTAGTAGGAGATATGATCAAGATTTTTTTTCTTACCTGGGGGTAAGTCATATTTCTACATACCTTTCCAATATTGGTATAAATTCAGCCAGGAAGAGAGCCAACCTTTTGGAGCAGATGTATCAGCTTCCGACCAGATTTTCTTTAAAGCTGAAAGAACATCCTGATCATAATCATAGTATTTACTCTTTTTTCTATCAGATATGCTATATTTTACTCTTTTATCATGAATAGTGAGATACCCCTAATAGTTTCTTTCTTAATACAAGTGTAACATAAGAGCGATTGTAGACAGTAATTTGGGTAAATTCATTCAGGATCATTGCTTTTCTCTTCTTTTTTGCTTTTTGATATCAATTCTGTAATTCCCTGGTTACTTCCTTTTTTTATCATGATTAACATTTTACTAACCTCCCCTCTATCGAAAAGAACTTTATTCTTCCAATATTGGTGAGATTATTCTATCATGAAATTAATTATAGTACTTTTTTGATGAGGCAACTCGCTATCTTGACCTTGGGGGTAACCTAGAGAAAGATTAAATTTATAGTATCAGTATCCATGGATGTAGTCTTACTTCATTTTTAAAAGGATATTTTTTAAAGTATTTTAAGGTTAGTCTACACTTTTTTAGGTTAGAAAGCATTTTTTAGTACCTTTAGGTATACAAATAAATTCTACATTAACGTAATTAGTATTATAAATCAATGCATTGGAAATATCCTTGAATTTAACAAGTAAAAATAGAGGTCAAATTACTTTTATTAAGAGGAAATCAGTTATCAAAACTTTTTAGCAAAACTTTTAAAATATTAAATAATAGCAAAAATATAAATAAAAGATTGGAAATAACAATATTTTAAAAATACAAAATTAAAAAGTTAAATATAATTCCTTAATTAACATTAATTAAATTATATTCCTTAAGTTACAATCTAACTAATATTATACTAATTTGTTGTTAGAAAATTATTAATTTCTTCTCGTGTTGGCTGACCACTTGTCGAACCAATTGCAGTACAAACCTTAGCTGCTACAGCATTTGCAAAACGAACCATATTATCTAATTTCATCTGCTCCAAAATACCAACAATTACCGCTGCGGTAAGGGAGTCTCCCGCTCCAGTGGTTTCCACCGTACTATCTACTTTGAAAGGTTTACCATATTTTATACCTTCTGAAGAACCTATTATACATCCCTTTTTACCTAATTTAAGAGCTACGATTTTTGGACCCCTCTTCATTATTTCCTTTACCATATTTTCTGGTTTACCCTTCAATCCTAATACCTCTGCTTCACTTAAATTTAAAGAAACCAGATCTGCAAAATTACTGATAGTATAAATAGCAATACCACTAAAATATTCTCTGCTCCATAAAGGACTGCGGTAATTTAAATCATAGGAAACTAATATATTTAATTCCTTACACCTTTTCATAAAAAATAATGAAGCTTCCAGGCATGATTTACTGATAGCTTGAGAAATCCCGCTTAAATGAAATATTTCTAAACCATCCAAAGACACTTTTTGAGCATCTTCCATTGAATAATTTGCTGAAGCGGAATCTGAGCGTTTATAAATAAATTGATGATCTCCTTGAGCATCATAAATAGCAAAATAGATGCCTGTTTGATGATTATTATCACTAAAAACATATTTAGTATTCACTCCCTCTTTTCTCCACAGCTCTCGGATCTTTTCAGCAAAGAAATCATTTCCAAGTCTTGTAGTATAAGAAGCAGGATGACCTAGTTTAGTAACACCTAACACAACATTAGATGTATCTCCCCCTATGGCCATCTGAAAAGAAGGTAAGTTTTGGAAATCCTTTTGAGTAAAAAATCCAATTAAGGGTTCTCCAAAACACATAACTTTACTCATATTATTGGTCATTTTCCCACCCTCCTTATTTAACAGCTAATCCATTTATATTTTAATAACAATTTAATGATAAATCTAAAAACAAATAATCTGTCATAAGGTTGCTTAAAAAATTTTCTAACTAAATGGATTTAATTTTTCACAATTAACTAAAATAGGTATTATAAATAGATAATCAATCTTTCTATCTATGCCATTTTCTCTATTTAACAAAATATTTATAATAAATTCATCTGTTTTAATGCACTTTTAACCTTTTTTTCGATACTATCATCTATTTGAATAAGGGGACTTCGACTATAACCAGCATCTATTCCCCTCATTTTTAAAATAGCATGCATAATTGGCACAGTAGGGCCAGATTTGGTCACTTGTCTAATTCTCAAGATATGTCTCTGCAACTCTATAGCTTTCTCTCTATTACCCTCTAAATAATAATGATACATCTTAGAAATTACTTCGGGGTATATATTTCCCATACCACAGACCATACCAGTCGCTCCAGCATCAAAAGCCCCCATAAAGATTGCTTCAGTACCAATAATGAGATTAAAGTCTTTATAGCTAGCTACCGCATCTTGAAATTGATAAAAATTCACTAAATCAAAAGAACTATCCTTGCAACCTCTCAATCCATAATCTGCTAATTTTTTTAATAAAGCTGGAGTAACACGGTTTTGAGAATAATGTATATTATTATAAACAAACACTGGAAATTCCTCTTCACCAACTGCATCAATTAATTGTTTAAAATGTTCAAACATAGCCTGTTCTGAAAGATTAGGAGAGTAGTAAGGAGAAATTGCTCCTACTCCTGAAGCACCTGCTTTTTTTGCATGCTTTGCTAATTCAATAGTGGTATAAGTACTGGGAGCCCCCACATGAGCGACTACAGGTACTTTTCCATTTACTTCATCAAGAATAATTTCAAGAGTCTTCATCCGCTCATTAACTGACATCAAAGGTCCACAACCATAAGTGCCAATAGGATAATAACCATGTACATAGGGTAATGTGAAACGAATTATCTCACGAATTCCTCTCTCATAAATCTCTCCACTGGAAGTGAATGATGATAACATAGGAGGAATTATTCCAATAAATTCTTTTGCTTTCATTATAAATACCTCTCATATTTATTTTTTATTTAAACTTAAATTATTCTATTTTATTTTAATAATAAGTTATTTTATACTGAATATAATGGTTTTCCATTTTTAAACATCTCAAATACATTAAGGGCAGTTTTTGTTTGTAATTCTGCTATTGAACTTTCCGAATACCAAGCAAAATGAGGTGTAATCACTACTCTTTCTGGATATTTTACTAAAACCGATTTTTTGTAATCACTATCCAGATACTCTAAGACATCTAAGCCAGCAAGCGCAATCTTATTATTCTTTAAACCATATTCTAATGCTTTCTCATCTATAACACCTCCTCTAGATGTATTAACAATAATGATATTCTCTTTCATCATATCAATTTTATCTCTATCTATTAGATGATAAGTTTCCTTATTTAAAGGGGCATGTATAGAAATGATATCTGACTTTCTTAATAATTCTTCCAAACTAACAAAATCAATCCAATTATATTTATTTTCTCTATCTATGAAATAAGGATCATAGGCTATTATTTTTATATGAAAATTTTTTAATTTTTCTGCTACTCTTCTAGCAATATTACCAAAAGCAATTAAACCCAGAATTTGTTCAGAAAAACGCTTGATAGGTTTTATCTTTGTATAATTCCATTTACCTGCTTGAAATAAATCATTAGCAAAAGATATCTTCCTAACACAATTCAAAATATGAGCGATTGTACTATCCGACACTTCTTCAATGCAATAATCAGGTACATTGGAAACTACAATTCCTTTTTTCTTTGCTTCTTCAATATCTATATTATCTACCCCTATAGCATAGCGGGAAATAATACGACATTTTCTTAAATTATGAATTACTTTCTGGGAGATATTTGCAAATTGACAGATAATAGCATCTGCATCTGATACATACTTCAATACTGCGTCTTCTTCTTTTACTCCACCTTGGCATATTTTAGTGCAATCAACAATCTCAACATCTCCCAACTTTTTTAGAATGTTTACTTCTTTATTAATATTCGGGTAATAGTAATCAGTAAAGACAATTTTATAAGCCGACATTATAATTACCTCCAGTCATAATATTAATCCAGCTAATTTCGCTAAATGGATTGAACCCTTAATACTTAAATAATCAATATCCTTTTTATTAGATATTTTGAAGATATTGGTAATATTCATTCTCTCCTTTAATAAATATTCATACACCAAACTTCTTCTTTGGGGTCCAATGAGAATAAAATTAACGTCAGAAGGAAAATCAAATTTTTTCAGTTGACTCATTGCCTTAAGATCTTCAGAAGCAATGATTGATTCCATAAATAATTTACGTTCATACCATTTTGTTTTCAGTAGTACATCCATAAAGCGAGGTAATAATAAAGAACGTAAAAATCCACTTTCTTTGATCCAGTAGAAAGCAGAATTTACAATCTTCCCATCAAAATAATTTTCCTCATCAAAAGTACTATCTTGTCGTATCGACTTCCCTACATTAGTCTCTTTAACAATCGCCTCATAAACTTGACCTGAAATAGTAGTAATACTTCCTAATATGTTTTTCATTCCATCTACTGGTATAAATTTAGTGTGAGATGAAAGAACTACTGTAATAAAGGGTGGTCTTATATCATATAATTCCAATAAACCAGCCACCTGGGTTTCTTCGCCTCTCATAAAATCTAATTCTCCAACATTCTCAATCGACGCAGTATAAGAGTTATATTTATTCTTGATTCCCCTTATAAAATAAATTGGAATATCGACCGGAAAAATTGAAAGATCATGAATTTTTTTAATATTTTTTGCTAATTCTGATATACTCGCTGGAGCCCAGAGATGAGGTATCTCTAATAATCCGATTTCAGAAGTAATCATACCTGAAGAAATAACAAAACTCACATCAGGTAGATTTAACCTTGAGACTTCCAGTGCTTTGTAGAAACTTTCTACCAATCCTTCCTTTAACACTTGATTATTACCCTGAATTGCTGTATCTCTAACCCCTACTTTTTTTTCAGCTTGTCCAATGATATCAGCATTTTCATTTACAATATAGACCCGAGAATTAGTTGTTCCGCAATCAATTGTGGCAAAATACACCTATATCACCCCCATCTCAGAAAGCCTTTTTTTAATCTCCTCTTTTTCCTTTTCCGCAGCAGGCACAAAAGGAGAACGTGGATACGCCTTTATAATGCCTCGGATTTCTAACATTGCATAGACTGCCAATTGTGTTGACTTAGCTAAATACATAATTTCCCTAAGCTGATTTACTTTAAATTGGGTTTTGCGACAAGCTTCGAAGTTATTATTAATTCCTTCCTGATACATCTTCTGACATATCTCGGGAAAAGCATTGCCCAAACCAGGGATATAAGCCTGGGCACCTAAGGCACAGGCAGAAAGCCAGAGGGCTTCCGTACCGAGCACAACATCAAAGTCATTGTCATTCAATTCTCGCATATACGTAGCAAAGGTGATCATATTAAATGTGGCATCCTTGATACCATGAATTCCTAACTCTTTTAATTTTTTCAAGGTATTAAGCGAGATATCATATCCTGAAAATTTGGGATTATGATAGACATAAACAGGAAAATCAGGACTGACGGATTTGAGCATTGAGCCATAAAATTCTAAAAGGTTATCCTCATTATGATGAAAATAATAAGGACCAACTGCAGCAGCTCCTTGACAACCAATCTTTTCAGCATGCTTAGTTAAAATAACTGTATCACGAGTACTAGTTGTGCCGGTATGGGCAATAACAGGAATCCCCCCATTTACAACTTTTACAGTCACTTCAGCTACTTTTTCCCTTTCTTCAACTGACATTAATGGACCACTACCATAGGAACCACAGATATATAATCCATCTACTCTTCCCTTTAAAAAATTAACAAGTTTTTCTAAACTATTAATATCTAAATTACCTTCTTTGTTAAATGGGGTAATCATTGGTGGGATAACCCCTTTTAATTTAAACATGTCTTCCTCCTTAAAAAATCTATTGTTTGAAATAAATATTGATTAAAATTAGAATAATTGCCCCATTGGCAATTCTTCTTCCAGCTTCAGGAATTTTTACAATAGTTAAAATACTTTCTAAGAGAATAAACAAAATAGCACCGGCAATAGTACCTAAATATCCCCCCTTACCTCCCGTGATTGAAGTTCCACCAATGACTACTGTAGCTATAGACCACATGGTATACTCATCTCCTATCCCTAAAAAAGCAGTTCGAGTATATCCCGCCATTAGAGAACCTGTTAAAGCAGCAGCCCCTCCGCTAATTGAATAAACAATCGTTTTTAATAAGTGGACCCTTATTCCTGACATTAGTGCTGTTTTTTCATTAGCTCCGATGTAATAAATTTTTCTTCCAAAAACAGAAAAATTTAATAATAATATAGTTAAACAGCTTAAAATTATCCACACCACAATAATTACGGGGAAAATATCAAACAATCTTCCTACTCCAATAAACCTTAATACAGGAGAGGCAAGTCCTTTTGGTGCCCCATGACTAAATATTAGCGTTATCCCTGTGACTATAGAACCTGTTACCAGAGTAATTACCAGAGGAGATATTCTAAGATAAGACACGAATAAACCGCTAAAACAACCAAAAATCATACCTAAAAAAATAACTACTAAAATTGCCCAAAAAGTATTGGCATCTATTCCATTAATTAACATACAAGTAAAAACATTTCCCATAGTAATTAATGGACCCACAGACAGATCAATTCCGCCAGTAAGAATAACCAGAGTCTGCCCTATGGAGACAATTCCTAAAAAAGAAGTAGTTCTCAGTATAGTATAAATATGGTCAAGTTTTAAAAATCCTCTAGCTAAGATTTCACCGATTATAAACAATATGAATATCAAAAGAAACAATAAAAATATCAATTTATTTTGTGATAAAAAATCTATAGCCTTAAGCTTATCAAAAACTCTATTCATATTCTACAACCTATTTTACAAATTCCTCTTTGTCAAAAAATGATTGTTTCTTAAAATAATTTTTCAAAATTATGCTTGCATTAGGAGAAGAAATTATAAGAGCTAATATTAAAACTAAACCTTTAGCAATATACTGGTAAAAAGCACTTATTCCTAAAAGATTAAGAATATTATTTAATATATAAAATATATAAGCACCACCAATAATTCCAACTACTCCCCCCTTACCTCCTGACAGCGACGTTCCGGCAATAACTGTTACAGCAATAGAATTTAAAACATATGGATTGCCAATTAACGGGTCAGCAGAAAACATCCATCCGGAAAGAAACATTCCAGCAAAGGAACTCAATATACCACTTATACCATAAACCAAAATTTTTATTCTTGAACAAGGGATACCAGATTCATAAGCAATAGCTTCATTACCACCTAAGGCATACAATGATCTCCCTAACTCCGTATTTCTGAGAATAAAATAACCAGTCAATACAAAAAAAAGGATGATGAGGAGGGGAATAGGTATGGTATTAAACAATTTACCAGTAATAGTGAGTGCTACAGATAGGGAAACCGTACCACCTGGTATGGGCATAATAAATAGAGTTACTCCTAGCCAAATAGCCCCTGTTGCCAAAGTAACAATCAATGGTGGCAATCCCTTTTTTGATATAAAGAATCCATTAATTACACCGACTCCAAATCCTACCAAAGGAGGAATTAATAACCACAAGATAATGTTCAATGGTGTGTTGATAAAAGGTAGACTAGCCGCAATTACATTAGTTAACCCAATAATAGCACCAATAGATAAATCTATTCCACCAGTAAGAACGACAAAGGTTTGAGCCATTCCTACTAAAATCAAAGGAGTAATTCTAGTAAATAAATTAACATTATTCCGCCAGGTTATAAATTGTGGTTCAATTATTCCAGCTGTAATATAAATCAAAATAACAATTACATAAATAGGAACGAATAAACGTAGATTGTGTTGCTTTTCCTTCATTCTTTATCCTCTGATAAAATATTGACATAACTTATGGATGCTTTCATAATTTTCTCTTCGGTAATTTCTTTGCCTTTTAAATCTGCAGTAATAAAACCTTTATTCATTACCAAAACACGGTCGCACATTCCAATCAGTTCTATCATTTCACTGGTATGAATAATAACTGCTACTCCTTTTTCAGCTAATTCTCTGATTAATTTATATATTTGCTGTTTTGTTCCTATGTCTACTCCTTTGGTTGGTTCTAACATAACCATTACTAATGGATTAGTAAGCAACCATTTTCCTAGAACTAATTTCTGCAGATTACCTCCACTTAAGGAATTGGCAATCTGATTGAGAGAAATTATTTTAATTGAAAGTTTATTAGTTATACTAGTTACCTCTTCTTTTTCTCTTCGCCTATCTATCAATCCGAAGTTTTTTCTTTCATCAACTGTAGATGCTGCAATATTTTGAAGAACCGAAAGAATCAAAAACACGCCTTCAGTATTTCTATCTTCAGGTATTAAAGTAATACCAGATTTTATTGCTTGGAAAGGATTTTTTATGGTATAAAGACGATCTGAAAGCATTACTTTAACTTTAGTTTCCTTCCCTAAACCAAATATTGATTGCAGTAATTCAATTTGTCCTTGACCCCGTAAACCCCCTATCCCGAGTACCTCACCCCTGAAAACAGATAATTTAACTTCACTTCTATATTTCTCTGAAAAACCATGAAAGGAAAATGCTATCTTATTATCTATGGAAGTAGCTTTATTAGGAAAGATTTGGGAAAATTCCCTGCCCACCATTGATAATATAAGTTTATCCTCAGTAAAATAATCTTTTTTTTCAGTTATGACAACTTTGCCATCTTTCATAACGGTAATAACATCCGCGATGTTTAATACTTCTTTTAATCGGTGTGATATAAAGATAATAGCTTTATTATTTTCCTTTAATTTCTTTATAATATTGAACAACCTACTTACTTCTTGGCTGGAAAGAGAGGCTGTTGGTTCATCAAAAATTATAATTTCAGGATTTTGTGTTAGAACTTTTGCTATTTCAACCATCTGTTTTAACGCAACGGGGAGCGGACCTACTATTTCTTCTGGATCCAGTTTAATATCAATTTCGGCCAAAACTTCTTTACTCTTTTTTATAATTTCATTCCAATCAATAATTCTTCCCTTTTTAGCCCAAATTCCCATAAAAATATTTTCAGCCACTGATAAATCTGGTAGTAGTGATAATTCTTGATATACTATTCCTATACCAAATTTCCTTGCTTCAGCATAGTTATGAAATCTTTTTTCTCTATTATTAATAATAATTTTACCTTTATCTGGAAGATATATGCCCCCCAATATTTTCATAAGAGTACTTTTACCGGCACCATTTTCCCCAACCAATCCATGGACTTCTCCTTTATTGCACATAAAATTTACATTATCTACTGCCAAAGTGCCAGGGAAATACTTTGTTATACCTTCCATTTTCAGAACAGTTTTTTTGTCCAGGATAGCAGCATTCATGTTGCTCTCCGATTAATAATACTTTTTGATTGGAATATATTAAAAAGAGGGGGATTTTTGAAAATCCCCCTCTTTTTAATATATAAAAACTATCTCTCAAACATTTTCTTGACAATATCTTCAGGTAACTTAGAATTACACCAATAACTACTTGGTAAATCTGGCTTCACATATTCATGTAGGGTATCTGAGGTAATAGTTGGTATTGGAATATAGGTCTCCTTTTCAAATGGTTGTCCTGTCAAAGCCTTTAAAGCAACTTCTAACGCTTTGGCACTACACCAAGTGGGCATACTGGTAGCAATAGAATCAAAATCAGGGTATTCTCCATCCCTTAATTTTGCCCAAATCTTTAAGAAGCCATTCCCATCTTCGCCGGTAACTGGGGGAGGTACTTTACCTTGTTCTAAGTATGCTTCTATTACTGCTTCTGACATAGCTCCTCCTTGTGACCAAATACCATCAATTTCAGGATACGCTGCTAATAAAGATTCCATGGCTCTCTTCGCTTTAGCATAATCCCAATCTGCATAAACCTCCTGGACAATTTCTATTCCGGGATATTGATCAAAAACACTTTTAGCACCCTCAAATCGCTCCGCAGAAATTGCTGTTCCCTTAATTCCATTAAATGCTATTATTTTCCCTTTTCCATCAATCTTTTCTACCAACCATTCTGCTTGTACTCTACCAAACTCTTTTTGGTCCACAATAACATGTGCTGTAATATTATCGGTATAAACTAAATTATCAAAGTCAACTACTACAATCCCCGCCGCCATAGCCTTATGAACAACAGGAATTAAAGCTTGAGGAGATGCTGCAGTAATCAGTATTGCATCGGCTTTTCTAACAATTAAATCCTCAATATCTGAAATCTGTTTTGATATATCCTCCTCGGATTCCGTGACTATCAACTCCTTAACCAGGTCTGGATATTGTGATGCTGCGTATCTTGCTTCTTCAACCATCTGAACACGCCAGGAATTCCCCAAGCTAAAATTACTTAGTCCAATAATAAAAGGACCTTCTTTAGCTACCCCGCTTATTATCAAGACAATTGTTATCATTAACAAAACTAATCCTAAGATAAATAATCTTTTAAACATCTTTTCCTCCTTAATTAAAAATATATAAATATTTGTATTACTTTCATGATGTGTTTACACATCCAAGCTCTTTCCTATAGAAATAGAATACTATTTATCCGGGTTCCGGTAAAG
>Ga0067045_1028196_pt1 | contig 39786 bp, 23 predicted proteins | sample TerdegcTABiofilm_FD_59184 | JGI IMG/M metagenome (GOLD analysis project Ga0067045, IMG submission 59184) | Combined Assembly of (Gp0054472, Gp0054536) Wastewater bioreactor microbial communities from Singapore -Terephthalate degrading... | reverse complement strand
GGGGCGACCCGCGGGTCGCCCCTACACGCCGCGCCTGTTCACACCTCACCCCCAGCCTTCAGCGGGGAACGAGGGGGTGAGGTCCCGCGCGGCCCAGACCCCAAGGGTCTCCGAGACCCTTGGGGTCTTCAACGCCAGCCCGGTGCTTCAGCGTCGGGCACAATACCGTTCGTGTAGATTCGTGTTATTCGTGGATAACCGCGCCTGCCTCACCGATCCAGCATCTCCCGATACACGCGGTAGGTCTTCTGGGCCACCTGCGCGTGCGTGAACTCGGCCAGGACGCGCGCCCTCCCGGCCACGGCCAGATGCCCCCACAGGTCGCGGTCGTCGCGCAGCCGGACGAGCGCCGCCCGCAACGCCTCCGCGTCGCCCTCCGGAAAGACCAACCCGGCCTCGCCGATGACGTTGGGAATCTCGCCGCTGTCGGAGCCGACGACGGGCACGCCGCACGCCATGGCCTCTATGAGCACGCGCCCGAACTGCTCCTTCCAGTTGGGGCGCGTGAGCGAGGGCAGCACCAGCGCGTGCAGCCGCCGCAAGTGCGCGGGCATCTCCACCGAAGGCACCCGCGAGTAGAAGGCCACCCGCGACGCCAGCCCCATCGCCTGCGCCCGCGCCTCCAGTTCCGCGCGAGCGGGGCCGTCGCCCAGGTACACCAGCCGCCAATCCCCGCCCATCCCCGCCATCGCCTCCAGCAGCAGCGCCACGCCCTTCTCCGGCACCATCCTCCCGATGAACCCCACGGTGAAGGGCGAAGCGGGGTCGGGCATGTTCGCGCCGGGCGCGAAACGCTCGGTGTCCACGCCAAACTGCGGGATGACGGCAACCGGCCCCGAGAACCCCTTGGCCCGCAGCACGGCGACGGCCTCCTGATTCCCCGCGATGGCATAGGCCGCATGGCGGTAGTTGTACGCCTCCATCCAGCGGAACGGGGGCGGGTAGCGCCGCAAGATGTTCTGCCACGTGAAGAACAGCGCCCTCGCGCCGACCGCACGCGAAAGGCGCATCGCCTGCCACGTGGCCAGATTGTAGGGCTCCTCGTCTATGTGCACGATGTCGGGGCGAAAGGCGCGCACGTGGCGGCCGAGCGTCGGGTAGAAGTGCAGGTGGTAGTTGCCGTTGAACGCGATGGGGATGGCCTCCAGGTCGTAGCCCTCGGTGTGCACGCGCTCCAGGGGCACGCGCCCGCCGCGGTCGTTCCACGACGGCGGCACCAGCACCTTCAGCGTTACGTCGGGCAGGCGGGCCAGTTCCTCCAATTTGCGCTGGTAGATGCCCACCAGGCACGCCTTTGAGATCATCAGGACGCGCATGGCTCACCCCGCCTCAACTCACGCGAGGCACGCGCGCCAGGATTTCCGACACCACCTCGTAGTTGATGGTGCCCAGGCGCGCGGCCACCTCATCGGCGGTGATCTCCTCCTGCCCCTGCCGCCCGATGAGCACCACTTCGTCGCCCTGGCGCACGTCGGGGATGTGCGTAACGTCTATCATCGTCTGGTCCATGCACACGCGGCCTACGATAGGCGCGCGCCGCCCCTTCACCAGCACCTCGCCCCAATGCGCGGGGGCGCGGCGGAAACCGTCGGCATAGCCCACGGGGATGACCGCGATCGTGCGCCAGTCGGGCGTCCGATAGGTGCAGCCGTAACTGACGCAGGACCCCGGCGGCAGCACCTTGACCTGGGCCACCTGGCACTTGAACGACAGCGCGCGGCGGAAGTCCGGCGGGCACGGCACATCCGCCGACGGGTTCAGCCCGTAGAGCGCGATGCCCGGGCGAACCAGGTTGAACCGCGATTCGGGGATGCTGAGCATGGCGGCGCTGTTGGCCGCGTGGACGTAGCGGAACGAGAAACCGGCGTTGCGCAATTCATCCAGCACCGCCTGGAACGTCGCGAGTTGCGTCCGCGCGTAGGATTTGTCGGCGGCGTCGGCGGTGGCAAAGTGGGTGAAGATGCCCTCTACCTCCACATTCGGCAAATCCTGCAACGCGCGCACGAACGGCAACACCTCGCGCGGCAGCAGCCCCAGACGGCCCATGCCCGTATCCACCTTCACGTGGACGCGGGCGCGGTCTCGCAAATCTGCCGCGGCCCGATTGAGCGCCTGGGCCACATCCCACGAGAAGACCGTTACGCGCACGTCGTGCAGCACGGCTTCGCGCGCCTGCCAGGGGGGTGTGAACCCGAGGATGAGGATCGGCGCGGTGATGCCCGCGCGCCGCAATTCCACGGCCTCGCCCAGGCAGGCCACCCCGATGCACGCCGCGCCGTTGTTGAGGGCCGTGCGGGCCACCTTCACCGCGCCGTGGCCGTAGGCGTCGGCCTTCAGCACGGCCATGACCTCCACCCCAGGCCCGGCGATTTCCACCAGGCGGCGGACATTGTGCGCGATGGCGTCCAGGTCTATTTCCACCCACGTGGGGCGCCCCGGCCGCACCAGCCGCACGCGCTGCCAGGCCGAATTCTGGCGCACGAGGACGCGGCTCGCCGTCTCGGGCGCGGCCAGCAGCGCCGCCACGACCTGCTCCATGCGCAGTTCCTGCGCGCCCTTCACCAGCACCACGCTCCCCCGGCGCAAGACCTTCTCCACCGCCGCCACGGCGTCGCCCGCCGTGTACGTTACAGCAACCGCATCCGCCGACAGCCCCGCCGCCTCGGCTTCCATGGCGATGAGGCGGGCCAACTCGCCCTGCGTGATCAGGTGGTCCACGACGGCGGCCGCCTTGCGCCCAACCTCGCGGTGATAGGCTTCGGCGTGGTCGCCCAGTTGGAGCATGTCGCCCAGGACGGCGATGCGGGAGCCGCGCGGGAAGTCCGCCAGCGTGTCCAGGGCAGCCATCACGGCGGCCGGGCTGGAGTTGTACGAGTCGTCCAGGATGAGGGAGTCCCGCTTGCCCGGCAGGGGGTTGAGGCGGCCCGGCTGCGGGCGAAACTCGGCCAGGCGCTCGGCAATCTCGTCCAGGCCCACGCCGTACACAAGGCCCACCGACGCGGCAGCGAGGGCCGTGTACACGTGGTGCCGGCCCAAGAGCGGGCAGCGAACGGCCGCCCGTTGCCCGCGGGCCACCAGCGTGAACGCGATCCCCTCCGGCGATGTGGTGATGCCCTCGGCCCGCACTTCGGCGTCGGCGCCAAGGCCGTAGAAGAGCACACGGCCCCGCGTGCGCTGGGCCATGGCGCGCACGCGCTCGTCGTCCCCGTTCAGGACGGCGTAGCCCCCCTCGGGCAGCGCCTCCACCAGGCGCCCTTTCTCCGTGGCAATCTGCTCCAGCGAACCCAGGTACTCAATGTGGGTCGGGTTGACCGTGGTAACGACGCCGACGCGCGGGCGCGTCAGGTCGGCCAGCAGGCGGATTTCGTCAAACCCATCGCACGCCATCTCCAGGACGGCCACCTCGTGGGTCGGTTCCAGCCGTCCCAGCGCGATGGGCAACCCGTAGCGCCCGTTGTAGTTGGCGTAGTTGCGGAACACGCGAAACCGCCCGCCCAGGACGTGGGCGATGGCCTCTTTCGTCGTCGTCTTGCCCGAACTGCCGGTGATTCCCACGACTTCGGTGCCGAACTTGCGCAGGATGTATCGCGCCCAGTCGGTCAGGGCCTGCTGCGTGTTCTCCACAACCACGAGGGTTACGCCGAAGGGGCCGACGTCAAACTCGCGCTCGGCGACGACACCGGCGGCCCCCCGCCGACAGGCGTCCAGCACGTAATCATGCCCGTCGCCGGTTTCCGTCTTGACGGCCAGGAACAGTTCCCCCGGATGGAGCAGGCGGCTGTCGTAGCAGAAGTCGGCGAACTCGCGCCGGAAGACCGGGCCGTGGACACGCCCCCCCGTCGCCTGAAGCCAATCGTCCAGGTGAATCATGCGCGCCTCCGGGCTGCACCTACGCGGCTCATGCCCTGGCCACGATATAGACCCCGATGAGAATGAGCGCGATTCCCACCCAGCGCATGGCGGGGATCGGCTCCTTGAGCAGCAGGTGAGCCAGCAGCGGCGTGAACACGTAGGTGGTTGCCACGAGTGGATAGGCGAAACTCAGGTCCAGCCGCGACAGGACCACAAGCCAGATGAGCGTGCCGATGATGTAGAGCGCGATGCCCGCCAGGATGATGGGCGTGGTGAAGATGCGCAGCAGCAGCGGCAGCGGATGCGCTAGGGCTGCGGCGTCAATGCGGCCCACCTGGGTCATGCCGGTCTTCAGGCTCAACTGGCCGAACACGCCGATCAGCACGGAAACGAAGATAAGCGCAAGCGATTTCCACATGGGACGTTCACCCCTCACCGTAATGCGTGCCCCCATTCTATCGGCACGGCGGGGGAACGTCAATTCGCCCATCTCCGCGGCTAGGGGCGCTATCCACGAATAACACGAATCCACACGAATGGAGAATAGGGGCTGTCTTCCATTCGCGTTCATTCGCGTGGATTCGCGGTTACAGGCAGGCGCTATCCACGAATAACACGAATCCACACGAATGGAGAATAGGGGCTGTTTTCCATTCGCGTTCATTCGCGTGGATTCGCGGTTACAGTAGACACGTAGGGCGGCTTTCCATAGCCGCCGGGGGCAAGGGGCAGGCACGGAAACCCGCCCTACGCCTGCTGCGCGGCCCCACCTGCGACGCACCTCGGAGGTGCGTCGCGCTTTTCGCCTTTCCTGCGCCTTCAGGTCGTCCCGTGCCGGCTATTTCTTGAAAATCACCGGCAGGTAGATGAGATTTGAGCCGCGCTCGGCCACGTAGATCGTGTGGAACGCCACGGCGACGTTCTCATCGGAGTCCGTGGCATTGATGACAATGGTGTGCCTTCCCTCTGGCAGCGGGCCTGCGGACAGCAACGTGCCGCTGCCCAGATACGTGCTGCCTGTAGGCGTCCACAGATACCACTGCAGGCGGTCGCCCGGCAGCACGCCGTCCTCGGGGTCCTGGGCCTGGCCCATCAGGGTGATCAGGTCGGTGGGGCTGTACCTGGCCCCCTCGGCCGGCGACTCAATGATGGCCTCGGGCGGCTTGCGCGGCACGGTGAAGGGCGCGTCCGACATATCCTCCACCGAGTGGAAGCCATCGGTTACGCGCACCTTGACCCGAGACTGCGTGCCACCCGGCAGAAGCGTCGTGCTCACGGTCATGGTCGTCGTTACCACATCCGGCCCGAGCGGCGTCCACGACTGTCCGCCGTCCCACGTGTAGAGCACCGAGAACCGGAGGGGGTCTCCGTCGGCGTCGGCAGCAGTCCAGGTAACGGTGGCGGTGTCGCCCCAGGTCTCGCCGCCGTTGGGCGAGATCACGCGCACGGTTGGCGCGTGCGCGCTTGCGGCGCGCTCCGCCAGCGTGGCAGGTCCGTATTTGAGGAGGACCCGAGTCGTCCCCGCAGGCCACGGCAGCGTGAGGAAAAACCCCTTCAACTCGGGGCCCTGCCCGCCTACCTCCAAACTCCGTGGTGCGAAGCAGTGGTGGGCAAGCAGCACAGCGCTGCTATTGAGGAAGTCCAGACAGTAGTCGCCTGTCGTGGGCAGCGGCACGGACTCCGTGCGCGTTACAACCTCCAGGGGCCACAACTCGGCGGTACCCTCGCTCGGCGTGATTACGCCGGACGCTTTGACGTACAGGGTTGGCGCAATGGATGCTGGATTCGGCGTCTCTAGCGCGCCGGATGAAATGGGCGCCCACCACTGATTGTACATCGTCCCGTAGTTGTAAATATCGGCCCATTGATTGGCAGCGTCAAGTGTCTCACACATGACCTGTTTGTTCGAAAGGAGCTTGACAACGCGGTTCAGAACGTCAAACCCTCTTCCACCAATTGACTCGCAACTGTGTTCAAACCCGTAGTTGTGCTGCAGTTCGTGGGAGAGAATTATTCCACCAGCATCTCTGTCCATCGCCCACACAGCATGATCCGGGTCATCTAGTTCTCCGACATAGCCGAATCCGACGACTCTCCCTGTGGTTAGCTTGGCATCGCCCGGAAGCCAGCCCACCAGGTGGTCGGGCTGGGGGTTCATATCACACCAGAAATCGTACACCTCGTGCAGCAAACGCCAGTAGTCATAGCCGCAGTCCAAATAGACGTCCCATACAAACCCCGCGATGGGCGCGCGCCAATAGGTAACATAGTCCGGGCGGATGGGCCAGGTTGCCTTCAAGAAGGATATGGCTGAGTCGATGCGGTTGGTGGGATAGATGGCGCCGCTGTAGTCATCCGGAGTGTAGTAGATGCCAAAGTAGGCGATGGACAGCCTCTTGGCGATGGGGCGGAACTGCACGGTCTGGATGGGGCCGCGGTTGTTGTCGTAGTTCATCTCCGGCACACTCCGGTCGTAGTTCACCTCGGGCTCAAGGATCAAGGTGCCCTCCAGCAGGTCTGCGGGCAAGTCAAAGTTGAGCGCATAATCCAGAGCGTACCAGTTGGCCTCACGGTAGAGCGGGGCGCAGATCTCGCCTCCTGGGTTGTAGGGAAACAGGATGCGGATCACGGCTCCGCCAACGGCGCGCCGAACGAGAATCCGAGCCGTAACGTGTCGCACGCACTGCGTCTCGGGCCACTCCAATCCGGTCCGGATGTACACGCGCACAACCGTCGGCTTGTGCCAGATGGGCGCGTAAACGAAGGATTCCTGGTGGGTCTGGATCGCCTGATTGATCTCCACATAGGCGACCGTCAAGTCCAGCCTCGGGTTGATGGTGGGAGACGGCGTGGGGGTGAGCGTGCGCGTGGGCGTGGCCGTGGGCGTGCGCGTGGGTGTCATCGTAGGGGTGGCTGTGGGCGCGAACACGTCCGGGCGCAGGTCGTAGGGATCGGTGCCGTGCCACTGCCCCAGCACCGGGCGCACCTCGGCGCGGTACTCGCCCGTTTGCAGCGCACGATACACGATCAGTTCATCGCTCGTGCCCGAGTTCCACGAGTGCTCAACCTCCAAGCCTGCGGGTGACCACAGGTACAGGTCGTAGTCCGCCGGCAGGCTGCGCAGTTCCAGGCGAATGGTGTGGTTGGCGGTAACGGCGAACTTGAAGAAGTCCCTGTCGCCGGGCGGGCAGATAAGCCCCTGCGTCCAGCCGCCGGGCACAATGACGCGGGCCGTGTCAAACGTGTCGTTCGGCTCCGACGGGTCGGGATTGCACGGCGGCAGCGTGGGGGTGCGGGTGGGCGTGGCCGTGGGCGCGCGCGTGATGCGCACCCGCAGTTTGTAGGTGGACGTGGGCGAGTAGTCGTTCTTGGTGCTCACCAGCACACGGTAGTCGCCGGCGAATTTGGCGTCTTCCATGAGGATGTATTCATTCGTGGTGCCGGGGTTTTCCGAGCGGCCCTCGTCGCTGTGAGTGGGGCCGAACAGGTACAGATCGTAATTGCCCGGCAGGTCCAGCAGCCAGACCTCCACGGTGTCGTGCAGCGCCACTGCGAACTTGAAGTAGTCCTGGTCGCTCCGCTCGCAGATGTAGGAGGAGAGATCTCCCGGCGTGATGGGCCAGGCCCCCTCAAACGAGTCGTTCGGCTCGTACGGGTCAGGGCAGACAGGCGTGTGTGTTCGCGTGGCCGTGCGCGTCGGCGTCGGCGTGGGCGTGGGCGTAGGGCTCGGTATCGGGTAGACATTCATGCCGAACTGGTAGGGATTGTTCGGATCGTAATTGACCTTCCCGCCGTCCACACGGATGATGAATCGCCCGCCTTTGGGGGCATCGTAATCAATGTACTCCTCCTTCGTGCCGTCGTTTCTGGACTCGCCCAGATAATTGCCGGAAGAGTCGTAGAGATAGAGGTCAAAGTTGGTCGGTAGCCACGATAGGTAAGCGTGCAGGCGATAGCCTTCGGGCACGTCAAAGGCGTAGTAGTCCACATCATCGGCCGTGCAAATGGCAGCCCAGTAGGCGGTATTGGTGGACAGCAGCCACGCCGAGGCCAGGTCATTGTTGGGTTCGTAGTTGTCCGGGCATCCCGCAGCGAGAGGCGCGGGAGTCCGGGGCACGGGCCTAACGGCCGCCTGCATGGGCATGCCGACTTCGGCCAGCGACAACGGCGATGCAGGCGAAACAAGAGCGGAACCAACCAGAGCAAGGGCAACCAGCACAAGGGACAAACCCAGCGGCCGCACAAAGAGTCGCCTCATGGCGCACCTCCTGCAAGATGGTGGGCGATAACTGTCCAGGGCCTAGTGCGGCGCAACAGCAAAGGACGGGGCAAAAGAGAGGCAACAGTGCGTCAACGAAAGTAGCGTCGCGTGGTTACTATATGTAGTATACACCAATTTTCCCCAAATGTCAAGGGTTTTTCGCTCTGCGGCTGGCACGTAGGGCGGCCTCCCACAGCCGCCGACAGGCAGGCGCTATCCACGAATAACACGAATCCACACGAATGCGAATGAATGTGGGCACGTAGGGCAGGTATGGAAACCTGCCCTACTGTTTTCCATTCGCGTTCATTCGCGCGGATTCGCGGTTACAGGCAGGCGCCATCCACGAATAACACGAATCCGCACGAATGGAGAATAGGGGCTGTTTTCCATTCGCGTTCATTCGCGTGGATTCGCGGTTACAGTAGACACGTAGGGCGGCTTCCCACAGACGCCGGGGGCAGGGGCAGGCACGGGAACCCGCCCTACGCTTGCTGCGCGGCCCCACCTGCGACGCACCTCGGAGGTGCGTCGCAGGTTCGGCAAGTATGGAAACCAGCCCTACGTTCTGTCCTCCATTCGCGCAGATTCGCGTGGATTCGCGGTTCCAATCCCATTGTTCTCCATTCGCGTGGATTCGCGGTTACAGTAGACTCGTAGGGCGGCTTCCCATAGCCGCCTCATCCAGCACACTCACTAGGGCAGATCGTGCCTCCAGATGCTTTGCCCGTCCGTGCCCACGAACAGCGACTTGGGGCTGCCCGGCACGGAGATGAGGGCCACCGCATACCGCCTCCAGGGGGCTGTACCCAACGCCGCCCACGAGCCAGCGCGATCTGTGGACACGAAGACGGGAGAATTGCCCATGTAGAGCGTGCCATTGCTCGCGTAGTCGGGCGAAAGCGCCAGGGATCTGGCCCAGGCGTACGAAAGCCCTGCGTTCGCTGCGCTCCACGAGCCGCCGCTGTTCGTTGACTTGAACACGCCCGCATTCATGCTCGCCGCGTAGAGTGTGTGATCGGAGGCAAACGCGGGCGAGATGGCGAGCGAGTCTATCTCCATGTCCGTGAGGCCGGTGTTCACAGCGCCCCAGGAACCCCCGCCGTTGGTGGAGCGGTACAGCCCCGCGCTGTACGTCCCCGCAAACAGGGTCTGGTCGCTGGCATAGTTGGGCGACAGCACTAGCACTGTAACCTGGCAGGATTGGGGCCCCGTGTACACCAAGGCCCAATTTCCGCCCGCGTCCGTGGATTTGTACACCTTTCCGCCGAAGGTGCCCGAGAAAAGCGTATGGTCGCTCCCGAAGTTGGGCGAGACCGCCAGAGACCGGAGCGTGTTCTCCGTCATCCCGGTGTTGGCCGGGCTCCACGATGCGCCCCTGTTTGTGGACTTAAACGCGCCGCCGCCGTAGGTCGCCGCGAATACCGTCTGGTCGCTGGCGTAGTTCGGCGACACAGCCAGCGCGTTGATCCAGGTGTTGGTCAAGCCCGTGCTGGACGCGGCCCACGATCCTCCGCCATCGGTGGACTTATAGACGCCGATGTTACGTATCCCCGCAAACAGAGTTCGGTCGCTGGCATATGCGGGCGACGCGGCCAGAGCCAGCGCGTTGACGTTGGTGATGCCCGTTGTCCACAGCGCCCAGGAACTCCCGCGGTTGGTGGACTTGAACACGCCGCGCGTGTCTCCGCCCGCGAAGGCCGTGTTGTCCGAGGCGAATCCGGGCGAAAGCGCCAGGCTCCGGATAGTGGTGTCGGTGATGCCGTTGTTGGCGGGACTCCAATCCGCGCCGCCATTGGTGGACTTCTGAACGCCCGCATCGCTGGTTCCGGCGAACACGGTCTGGTCGGAGGCAAATGCGGGTGAGACGGCCAGGGCACTCACCTGCGAGGCGGACAGGCCCACGCTTGTCCACGAGCCTCCCCGGTTGGTGGACTTGAACACGCCGCCGCTCGTTCCCGCGAATACGGTCTGGTCGGCGGCGTAGTTGGGCGACACGGCCAGCGCACCCACGAATAGAGACGTCAGGCCGGTGCTGGCGGGCGACCACGAATCGCCGCCATCGGTGGACCTGAACACGCCGTTGCTGGTGCCCGCGAAGACCGTGTGGTCACTCCCGAAGTTCGGCGAGAACGCGAAAGCCCCCACATACATGGTTGTGAGGCCGCTGTTCGCCGCGCTCCAGGAATCGCCTCCGTTTGTGGTGCGGTAGATGCCGTTGCTGTATGTTCCCACGAACAGGGTTCCGTCGCTGGCGTAGTTGGGCGAAATCGCCAGCGCATACAGGTTATCCCAGGGGAGTCCCGTGTAGCGGCTCTGCCATGAGTCCCCACCGTCGGTGGACTTGACCAGCATGCTGGGAGCCGCAGTGAATACAGTGCGGTCGCTGCCATAGTTGGGCGAGATCGCCATCGCGAGAATCAGTTCGGAGTACACGCCATTGTTGGCTGCGCTCCACGCCGCGCCGCCGTTGGTAGACCGGAACACGCCTCCGCCCATGGTTCCCGCGAAGATCGTGTGGTCGCTGGCGTAGTTCGGAGAGATGACGAGCGCCGAGATCTCGCCTCCGTAGATGCCATTGGATACCTGGGCCCACGCGCCGGGCTGTGGTGTGGGCGTGCGGGTGCGAGTGGGCGTGGCTGTGCCAGGCGTGCGGGTTGGCGTCCGCGTGGGCGTGCGCGTTGCGGTTCGCGTACGGGTGGGCGTCGCGGTTGCGGATGTGCTTTCGCTACCCGGCGTCAGCACCGGATTGCCGGGCAGCGCCGTCCAGTGGATGCCGTCGGGCGACTCCGCGTACCCTATGGACGTCTGTCCACCGGCAGAATACCGGAACCACATTTTGTACGTGCCGCTCTCCAGCAGTACCGAGGGCTGGATCGGCGCGCTGCCGCCCGGCACAGCACTGAAGACCGGATTGCCCGCGTCCTTTGTCCAATGGATGCCATCGGGGGAGGTGGCCCGGCCAATGCCGCCGTTTCCCGTGTACCACATTTCATACGCGCTGCCGTTCTTCAGCACCGAAGGCCACATCGTCATGCCTTCGTCCCATCCGTCGGGAGTCCCGCTCATCACCGGATTGCCCGCGTGTTTGGTCCACGTCGTGCCATTCGTCGAGGTGGCGTATCCAATGCTGCACGCGTTGTACCCTTCGTCGCACCCGACGTACCACATCTTGAAGACGCTCCCGTCTTTGATGACGGCGGGCGCGTCGGTCTCAAACTCATCCCAACTTCCGCTTGGTCCCACAGTCAGGACCGGATTGCCCGCGTACACGGTCCAGGCGACGCCATCCGACGACGTGGCGTAACCGACCTCCCAGGGGCCGCCGTCTGAGGCGGAGTACCACATCTTGTACGTCAACCCGTCTTTCAGCACCGCTACTTGGATCCGGGCGGCGCTGTCCCAGGCCGCGCCGCCCGCGGGTTTCAGTACCGGGTTTGCGAGGTGTTTGGTCCAGGCGATGCCGTTGGGCGATTCGGCCAGGCCGACTGCCCAGCCCAACCCCGGGGCGGTGGCATTGAATCCGTCGTACCACATGCGGTACTCCGCGCCATCGCGGATGACCCTGGGCGCTGCGACTTTGTCCTTGTCCCATGCGCCCGTCATGGTTGGGGTGCGGGTGGGCGTGCGGGTTGCAGTGCGCGTGGGCGTGTAGGTGGGGCCGGGGGCCACGCGCTGCTTCATGATGATGGGGAGGAAAGCCCGTTTCGGCGCCAGGTGTGTGGGCGTGCGGGTTGGGGTTCGCGTCGGCGTGCGCGTAGGGGTTCGCGTCGGCGTGCGCGTAGGGGTTCCGGTCGGCGTGGGGGTTGCCTGGCTGAAGACCTGTATCCGGAGACGGCTGGCTGCGGTGCTGGTGCCGCCGCCCGGGTCATACACGCGCAGCCGCCAGGCCCCGCTCTGGTCTGCCACGCGTTCTATGTACTCTACAGCCGCCGGATCGGGATTGACCGCGCAACGGGCCTGGCTGCCATCTGGCCGGTAGAGGCAAATGTCGCATTGGGCCGCGCCTGAGGGAGTGAGTTCAGTCACGATGGTCTTTCCGGCGGCCGCGTCGAATTGGAACCAGTCCTCATCCCCGTTGGGACATAGCCACACGTCATAGGTGCCGGGGCTGACTGCCCGCGCCGCGGCGAAACTGTCGTTCGGCTCGTAGGCGTCGTCGGGGCAGCAGACTTCCAGCGAGATGTCGTCCACAAAAAAAGTGGTTGGGAGTGCATAGTCCGTGGTTGCTTTGAACCGGACTGTCCAGTACACGCCGGGTGCGCAGGTGTCGGGGCCATAAAAGGACCAAGTGCCTGCCCACCAGATATTCTGGTCAAAGTGGTTGTAGTACCATGTCCGGCCGTCATGGCCTCGGCCATCAGAAAATCTCATTTCAAGCCAGTCGGCTCCTGTCTCCGGGTCAGATGAGGTCATGTAGACATACGCGCGCATGTTGACCCGCGTTCCCTGGTACGGGCACGGGATGACCTGAATGATTTCGTCCACGGCGTAGTTGCGCCCGCCCAGTTGCATGCTGTGCGCGCTGGAATGGCCGGTGCTGACGATTACCGGGTATCCGCTTGAGTTCCAGGGCGTGAAGCCGCCGGTCTCAAAGCCGCCGTTCTGCATCTTGTCCAGGCAGGTGGCCGCGGCTATGCACTCGGGATCGGGCTGAGCAGCCCGTGCCGGGGCGGCTCCGCACGCAAGGAGCAGGATCGCCAGAGCACAACCACACACCAGGATGAAGGAACGCCAGGGGTGCCTCATGGTATGCCTCCTACAGCAACAAAGCCCTCTCTGGAGAGTCCAATCGCCCACCCCGTGGCTGCGACCAGCGATGAGTATGTCCATGCATTATACCACAGAATCGGGGCCCGCGCACAGGGAGTTTTCAGGCGGCGGGCCGCCGGGGCCGGGCAGCCGGCGGTGCGTCGCACGTTTGCTACGGCAGCGCCCGCGCCTCCAAGGTGTCCCAGACTGCGTCGCCATTTCGGATGTAAGCGCCGAACTTGCCGGTGGTGTACCTGGTGTCCTCCGCCGAGAGGCGCTTCACACCGTCCAGGTACACATCCAGTTTGGAGCCGTCGGCGACGACCTTGATGCGGTACGGACGGCCGTACTCTACGGTCATAGGGTAGTAGTTCAGATAGGCGCCGGAGTGATTCACGCAGAGCCTCAGCGCATTGGCGCTGGCGTCCAGCACGGCGCAGTAGTTTGATGTGCCATCCGCCGAGGCGCGGAAAATGAGGCCCGCCGCGTTACCGCTCAGCAGAATAACCGTGCCCTCATAGACGCTGTTGTCGCCGGTTTCGCTCCTCACATTGTAGCCAACTGTTGTGTGGGCCGCCTGCATGTACTCCCCGGGGTTGGACCACGAGCCGCCGTTGGGAGTCCAGCCGGCCAGGTCGCCGTCGTTGAAGTCGTCGGAGAAGATGACGCGGGGTGTAGCGGTCCGCGTCGGCGTGCGCGTGGCCGTAGCGCTGGGCGTGCGGGTAGGCGTGTACGTCGGGCCAGGGGCCACGCGCTGCTTCATGATGATGGGGAGGAAGGCGCGTTTCGCAGCCTGCCGCGTGGGTGTGCGGGTGGGCGTGCGGGTTGCCGTAGGGCTGGGCGTGCGTGTGGGCCTGACTTGGCCGGTGGGCGTGGGGGTAGGCGTGGCGGTGGGGGCGCACAGGACGCCCGTCCGTTGGAGATTTGGGATGCTCGCCAGCCATGCCTGGAACGCGGCGTCGGGCGGCTCGCAGAGGTTCGTGTTGTGGAACCAGAAGAAGTCTAGTGAAAGGTTCTTGAGGCTCTGGGGCAGCGCGCCGCTGAGGGGATTGTTGTCCACGCCGAAAAAGCGCAAAGCCGTCAGGCTTCCGAGGCTGGACGGGATGCTGCCGGTCAGTTGGTTGCCGCCCAGCCAGAGAACAGTCAGGTTCGACAGGTCGCCGAGGCTGGTCGGGATGCTGCCGCTGAGCTGGTTGTCATCCAGCGAAAGTTGCTTGAGTTTCGACAGGCTGCCGAGGCTGGTCGGGATGCTGCCGGTCAGTTGGTTGCCGCCCAGCCAGAGATCCTCCAGATTTGACAGGCTGCCGAGGCTGGATGGGATGCTGCCGCTGAGCTGGTTGTTATTCAGGAAAAGAATCTTCAGTTTCGACAGGCTTCCGAGGCTGGACGGGATACTGCCGGTCAGTTGGTTGCCGCTCAGCCAGAGAAACCACAGTTTCGACAGGCCGCCGAGGCTGGTCGGGATGCTGCCGGTCAGTTGGTTCCAGCTCAGCGAGAGATAAGTCAGGTTCGACAGGCTGCCAAGGTTGGACGGGATGCCGCCGGTCAGTTGGTTGCTGTCCAGGGCGAGAATCTCCAGCTTCGACAGGTCGCCCAGGCTGCGCGGGATGCTACCGGTCAGTTGGTTGCTGTCCAGACGCAGCGACTTCAGGTTCGACACGCTGCCAAGGCTGGACGGGATGCTGCCGGAAAGATTGTTAGAGTTCAATAGCAACCAGGTCACGTGGTCACTGCTGCACGTAACGCCGTACCACGAGCAGGGAGCGTAGGTCACCATCCAACCGGTTTTGGTCGTCCAGGAGTCCCCATTGGTCCAGTTGTACAGGTCCACCAGGGCCTGGCACTCGGCCGTGGGTATCTCGGTTACGCTGTCGCAGAAGGCTGCGGCGCTGACGTCGGCGGGCAGGGGGTGGATCGGTTCCGAATCCGACAGGATGCGTCCCTGCAGCGCAGACGGGAAGGCCACCAGCAGGAGAACCACCAGAATGAACACACCGAGGCCCAGGGCGGGCCGCTGCCGCTTCTTCCACTCCATCATGTCCAATACCTCTTAACTACGCGCCAAGGCGCGGGGTGCCATGAGCCCGGGACGCACGCCTTGCTTCACTGCCCGCTGCCGCAGGCGCTAGCTCCGCTCCTTCCCCCCACCCGATGGACAGTGGGCATAGTCGAGGGCCAGATCAATCGCTCCGCTGGACTATGGGCAGGTACAGCCGGTGTCGGGAGATAAGGATCTCCACGGAGGCCGTGCTCACCTGCCCGTCGCCATCGGTGGCCGTCAGGGTGATGACGTGATGGCCGGGAGATAGCGTATCTACGAATAGGCTGGCCCCCACCCCCAGGTGTCCATCCAGGCTTGAGTCCCAGGCAAGCGCTTCATCAGGGAGCATCCCGTCCTCTGCGTCGCTGGCAAACCCCTGCAACGGGACCGGCTCGTCGGGCGCATAGACCGTTGCCATTCGCGGATGCGTGATCAACGCGAGAGGCGCCTTGCGCGCGATTTGGAACAACTCGCTGTCTACCTCGGTGGTGTTCACGCCATCGCTCACGCGCAAACGGAGCCGGGCCTGTTGGCTGCCGCCGAGCGAGCGGCCATCCAACAGCGCCTCGCCTGCTCGCAAGTTCACGGCTACAGGCATCCATGTCTCCCCAGCGTCGCGCGAGTACAGTATCTGCGCGGTGAGCAGATCGCCATCCACGTCGCTCATCTCCCATGCGGCCGGGAATGGCCCTGCGCCCTCCCAGGAGTCGCCGCCGTGGGGGCGGATCCAGTGCGCCTGCGGCGCGTGCGCGCTGACCGGCACCTCCCGTAGCGTCTGGTCGCCATGGCGAAACACGATGTACCGCACGCCGGCAGGATAGGGCAGAATCTCATGGAAATGGCCGATCTCATGATCACCGCCCTGTGGACCGCTGAACGGGTCAAATCGGCGCGTGAAGAGGACCTGCGCCTCGTTACCGCGCAGTTCTATAGCGTAGGGCCCGTTGCCTTCGTCGTCGTACTGCCCGGGCGCGAATGCGTCTTGCCAGAAGGGGCGCAAGGCCAATGAGCCGTCATCGGCCAGGCGACCGCTGATGATCACGTAGGGCTCGTCGCCGGCGATGTGCGCCAGGTTGAACGCCTCACTTGCCGCGGCGCTGGCGGGTGCGGAGGGAGCGGTGATCTTGAGCAGTTTCTTGTAGTTGTAGGGTGAAAACCAAGCGGGCTTGCAGTAAGACATCAGATCGTAAGCGTTGTTTGGGTTGAAAAGATTCCCTGTCGCGGGACGCACACCAACCTCGCCAATGATGGCATTCGGGTTTGTGGTGGTGGGCCAGGAGGAATCCGGGTTTGACGGGTTGCCGCAGGGCGCGTGCGGGAGATTGTAGGCGTGGCCGACCTCGTGCGCCATGGTTATGTTGCCATTGGTGCCCAGTTTACCCGCGGCTACGCCAGTGCGCCCGCACCCGGCGACAAACGGCGAATTGACCGACTGATGCATGTACCCATAGACGGTTGCATTCGCTGGCCGGTTTTTCCACCCGTCGTAGAGATCCTGCAGATCATCTAGCAAGTCGGTCCACCCATTCTCACACACTATCCCATTCGTAACGTAGTTGTAGTTTGCCACCCATTGCCAGTTAGGGACGCCCCAGATTTGCACGCGGGGGATGGGGAATATATCACCAAGGAAGGCGAGCGATGCCGCCAGATTCGCGTCATTTGTGGCAGGCGACAGGTTGTTCGCCTGCACGTTCACCAGCCAGACGTGCGCGGGCGAGGCGGTGTAGAAAACGGCCTGTTTGTTGCCGGTGTTATTGGCGTAGTTGGTCTCCGGTATGGCGTTGTCGGGATTGACTTGGGCAGAAAGGTTGAGGGTCCCCGCGCTCAGCCAGGAGGTCGGTAGGACAAAGTTGACGCTGCGCCACAGGTCAAGGCGCGCATTCGCCAGCGACAGGTTGCCGATTGTGCCTGTGCGTGTGAGCGTACCCAAGATGGTGGAGCCTTTCCGTGCAGTCAGTCGCACGGCCACATTGGGGATAACGGTGCTCTGCCCCCACCCGCTGTTCACATAGACGCGGACCATGGTAGCCTTGTTCGCCACCAGCGGGATGGTGCCTGCGGTGTTCTGCGTTACTTGCACGACTTCCATCCCCATGAAGGTCAGATCGGGCAGTGGCGGCACGGTTACCCGCAGATGATAGGGATTCGTAGCATCCCAGGCCGGATTGCCCAGAGGCAAGCCGCGCACGGCCAACTTCCAAATTCCCGGCCGATTCACGGCGACGTAGGAGATCGTTTCCTGCGGCGGGCCATTCTGCTCCGATGAGTCGCGCGGCATGTTGTCGGGGTCATAGAGTTCTATGTAATAGTTCTTTGGCAGGTTGCTCAACGTGGCGTTGATTGTCGCCTGCCCGGGCGGCACGGGGAATGCGTACCAGTCCACATCCCCTGCCGGGCAAAGTCGCCCAATCACAGTCGTCCCCGAAGAGATGGTGGCCGCCGTGTCGGGCGTGTCGCCGGCTTCGTCCGGATAGCACACCCGCGCCAGGAGTTTGTACGGGTGCTTCCAACTCCAGTCGGCAACACCTTTGCCGCGCACCAGCACCCGGTACTCGCCGCTCTGCTGCGCGATGTAGGAGATGTACTCGTCCTTGTCCGCGCCCCAACGCTCCGAACTGGCGACACTGCCGTACGTCGGGCTGACAAGGAACAGGTCATAGTCGGCATCCGGTGCCCGCGGCATGTCGTACAGGAACACGGTGATCTCCTGGCCGCTGACGACCGAGAATTTCCACCAGTCCACATCGCCGCTCGGGCAAATGTATTCTTGCACCTCGCTATAGAGGGTTAGCGGTGTCGCCGCCGCAAAGAAATTGCCGGCATCCCCGGCGGGACACGGCGATGTCGCCGTGGGCGTGGGTGTGGGCGTCGGCAGGGGCGTGGGCGTCTGCACCGGGTGGTGGGCCGTGAAATTGAGCACCAGGCGCGGGCAAAACGGCGTGAAATAGGGCGAGTAGTGGCGGCTGTCAAAGCCCCTCAGCCAGTCCGAGAGAGATTCAGGCCCCCGCAGTTCCAGGCCCAGGTTATGGCGCGTGCCGCTCACCCACTCGCGCACCAGGTCGGTAACGTCCCAGGCGTACACGGTGGGCACGGACAGACCCACGGGTGTAGTAGCCACGGCTGCATCCACCAGTGGCTGGCTGGCCCACGTTACGGACATCTCTTGCCAGTCGTCGGCAATAGGGTAGGCGCGGATGTCCACCGTGCTTGCGCCGCTGGCCGACGACGCCTGCAACTCCAGGGAGGCGCTGTGAATATCGGTGTCGGCGGGCAGCCAACCGAGGTCAAACCGCACCAGCGATCGGCTGATGCCGTTCTCATGCTGTCCCCAGTAGGTGCCGACGTAGAGCCAGGCTGAGTCTCCGTAGTTCGCGCCCGGCGCCATCTGATTGACATAGGCGTCTTCCACAGCGCAGAGGTTGACGATTTGCACGCCGCCTGGGGTAACTGTGGCTGTAGGCGTCGGCGTAGGGGTCCCCGCCACCGAGGCAACCTCAAAGCCGTTGCCCCCGTATTGCCCCGTAGGTGGCTCATGCCAGACAAGGCGTGTCCCCGCGACCACCTCGCCGCCGCTTTCAGACCAGGCATTCACCACACTGTAGCGAGCGTCGGTAACTACGAGGATGAGATACGGGTATGTCTGCAGAACGGTTGCCCCCGGGCCTGGTACGTAATGGAGCACAAACGAGCCGTCTTCGCCCGTCAGGGTCGCGTCCACGCGCTGCTCCAGTTCCAAAGGATGGTGCGAACCGTATAGACTCACCTCTACCCGTGGAGCCGGCAGTTGAATCGGCGTAACCCAAACGACGCCGCTGAACTCCCACACGTAGGACCAAGCCGTAGCCGTAGGCGTGGCGCTGGGCGTGTGGGTCGGGCGTGCGACAGTCGGCGTGGGCGTGCGTGTTCGCGTGGCGGTCGGCGTCGGGGTGGCCGTGGCGCTGGGGGTGTGAGTTGGCCTGACGACAGTGACAGTGGCCGTCGGCGTGGCTGTTGGCGACGGCACGTCCCAGAAGAAGTTCTCTGCATATCCGCCCGGGGACGGGTTGTGGAAGCGGATCCAGTTCGCGCTGACCACCTCGCCGCCGGAGCCGCTGAGGGCTCCGGTAGATACGTAGCCCGAAGGATCGGTCTCCACGATGTTGTAGTACGCGTAGTCGCCGTCGTAGCCCGACACGGAAAGGCTGAATGCGCCGGAGCGGTTCGTGGTCGTCTCCCGAATCCAAGTCCCCCAGCCACGGGTGGAATTGGCCCCGTAGATGGCCACCGTTACGCCCGCCAGCGGCGTGCGGTAGTCGCCAGGTTGACCCTGGTAGACGCCGCCGCTGAAGGTCCAGACCGGGGTCATGGCGAGCGGTTGCAAGCCGGGCGCGAGTGTGCCTGTCCTCGTACCCGCCGCTGCGCCTGCACTGCCCAGGACGACTGTCAGTGCAAGTCCGAGCAGGAGCACGGTCTTCACGGCAGCGCCCACATGCCGATAGGGGTGCGTGCTCTTGTCCATAGCATTGCCTCCTGACCAACGGACAGCCGTTGGCTCACTCGTCAGGCGCCATCCCGTTCTCCGGCATGAGTACGAGGAAGGCCAGGAAGAACAGGGCAGTTGCGGCGCCCGAAACCCAGATGAACGCGCTGGACACCCTCCCCGCAAGCCCCAAGATCGCGATGACCAACGTGGGAAGGGCGTTGTCCACCAGTCCTGCTCGGATGATCGCCACGTTGCGGAGCGGTTCTCGGTAGGCGAACCAGTAGGCAACCCCCCAGGCCGTGGCAGCGCCCCCGAAGAGCCTGAGGTAGATGGGGTCTTCGGGGATCGGTACGCCCAGCATGGAGAGGAGGGAAAGCGGGCCGAGAAGGGCAGGGAGTCCCCAGACAACGATTGTGATCAGCGTCTTGACGAAGAGGACGCGGCGCAGCCAAAGCAGTTTGAGGTCAGTGGCCATCATATCTCCTCATTATCCACTTTCTGAGATCAACAGAGATGGGGCCTGGTGCAGAGGACAGAATCGGCGCAGAGTTCCAGGCCCCGCCTCGCGCTTGCAGACACGGCCTACCCGCCAGGCCGGATGGGCTTGGGCATAACCGGCGACGGCCCCCAGAGTTCCGCCGTCACGTTGAGGCCGACGGTGTGCAGTTCGGCCCACACTTTCTGCGCGTCCTCGTGGGTGTACCAGGCGGCCCAGGCTGCAAGGTCGGCGAACTCATAGGTCGCCAGTATTTGGGGCGCGCCTGCGGCTCCACGGTATGCCCGAAACTCCACCACCCCCGGCACGCCCAGGGTGCGCGGCACTGCGCTCTTGAGCCACTCCAGGTAGGCGTCCACTTTGTCCGGGTGAATGTCCCACTTCACCACGAAGAGCACCATCGCAATCACCTTCTTCCTGTTTGGCTTTCACCGGGGGCGAAGCCTTCGCGCGTGTCGGCTCCGGCTACTCGCCGCCCAGATAGCGGGTCAGCGCCTGCAGACCCTCCTCCCACGTGGCGACGGGGAAGATGTCTGCCTCCATGGCGTCAATCCAGGCCACCGAGTTGATCGTCAGCGCCGCTGCAGCGTCGGCCTCAAAGATGGATACGACTGCCGGTTTGCTCCTGGACGACCAGTACTCGGCGATCAGTTTGATTCCCTCAGGGAACTTCCACTCGGCCCGGCGCCCCATCATCTGCGCCAACTTGGCCTGATCTACCCCTTCCTTCAGACTCCACAGCGCGATGAACTTCATGGCAGAACCTCCTTTACTTTCGTACTTCACGACTTTCACTCAACATCACATAGTCATTGTTTGGCCATAGTCCCCTCCTTCCGCTGGCGGCCATAGAATCTGCGGGTTCTCCCCCAGTCGGCGCAGAAAGTTCAGCAGGTCATCCAGCGTGCTGAAAGTCCAGCACCGGCCTGTTTGGATGTGTTCAACCTCACCGTGCCAACTTTGAGATACGGCGCACGGCTCGTTGCTCCCGTAAACCGACGTGCGCGACAGGCGGACCAGGAACGACATGTACTCGCTGGATGTAGGCATGTGTTCTCCATCGCATCGTTGCTCTTGCGGATAGATGACGCGGCTGCGGTCGGTCTTTTCAACAAGGTAGCATGGCGATGGCTACAAAGTGGCTACAAAACAGGATGCGAGACGCGGAACGCGGCGCGGCGAGTGCGGCCTGCGCAGATCTCACGCCTTGCGCTTCGCGAGGCGGAGGTAAGCAAGGGATTGCTGAGGGTCAGAGATATGGCCGGCTTTGGCCGCGATAATGGTCTTGGCCCGCCGGGCATGCTCATGGGCCTCTTTGGGGCGGCCCAGTGCTCGGAGGACCCGGGCGTGGGCGCGATAGACCTCTTCGCTCCCAATCCAGGCCTCGTGGGCGAGGTGGACCAGGGCCACGGCTCGCTCGGTGTGCTGCAAGGCGGCCGCCGCTTCGCCCTGGGCCAGCAGGGTCAGGCCGGCTTCGGTCTCGCCCCACATCTGGCAGACGGGCAGCGCCCCTTCGCCGGCCAGGCGGATGGCCTCGCGCGCGCACGCCAGAGCGCCAACCAGATTGTCCGCGAGTCGCTCGGCGCGGGCCAGGATGGCGAACCCTGCCGCCAGGTGCTCGCGGCACTCGCTTTCCCTCGCGATGTCTATGGCCTCGGCCACAAGCCCGTGGGCCGAGCGCGTCTGGCCGTCCTCTAGTATAACAAGCCCCAGGGCGATCAGCGCCTCGGCCAACCTGCGCTGATGCGAAACGGCGCGAGCCCGCTGCACCGCGCTCTGGAGCACGCGTCGCGCTTCGGCATTACTGCCCAGGTGGTACAAGGCGAGTCCCAAGCCGATCTCCGCGGCGGCCGCGCCGTGCGCCTGGTGCATGTTTAGGTGCATGGGTACGCCCTCGCGGAGGTGCTCGGCGGCAATGGCATAGAACCCCTGGTACAGTTCCCAGTATGCGGTGTATGTGCGGGCATAGGCCTCTGCAGGACGGGCCCCGATGCGTTGGGCCAGGGCGAGGCTGTCGCTCAGATGGCGCTGGGCCTCCGCGAAGTGCCCCAGTTTCAGGTGCAGCAGGCCGATGTCCAGCAATGCCCATGCCACTCCGTTGTAGTCCCCTGCTGCCCTGTGGCAGGCTTCTGCTTCTTCTTGGTAAGCCAACGCCTGGGCGTAGTCTCCCATATGGAGGAAGATGTAGCCGAGATTGTGGGCAATGGGCCCGCGGATTTCGGGGCCAGCCTTCTCGCCCGCGATGGCGAGTGCGGACTCCAGGGCGGCAAGCCCTTGCCGCGGCTGCCCCAGAAGGTAGTGGGCGAATCCAACCTCAACGAGAATCTGGCACAGCATGGACTTTGCAGGCTCGGGAGCCGGGACGGGCACGGGAGCGATGTGCTGCAGCGTTGCCCGCGCCTGGCTGATCGCTTCCACATACCGGCCGGCCAGATTCAGGTAGCGTGTGCGATGGAGCGTGGCGAGGAGGCGGAGGTTGCTGTCGCCGCTGGCCTCCGCGAGGGCGGCTAACGCCTCCAGGTCGGCGTCCCGCTCGTCCAGCCGACCGCTCACGTAACGCAGGTGAGCGCGGTCTGCCAGCACCTGCCCGCGCTGGGCCAGGGAGTCGGGGCTGGTGCGGTCCGGGTCAAGGCGGTCCAGCAGCGCCAATATTCGGGTCTGATGCTCCTCGGTCTCGTTCCATGCAAACATGTCCGCGGCCTGCCGGGCTGCAAGGGCGTGGTACTGCAGCGCCTTCCTCAACTCGCCCCCAGCCTCAAAGTGGTGCGCCAGCACAGTTGCGGCCGTGGGCTCCAGTTGCTCCAGGGCGCGACCGGCGCGGCGGTGCAACAGTTGCCGCCGCATTGGGGCGAGGCTGGCGTACACAACCCGCCGTACGAGTTCATGGTGGAAGCAGTAGGGGCGGGCCTCCGGTGCGCCGGGACTTTCCTCCAGGAGTCGCTGTGCCACCAATTCGTCCAGGCTGTCCATGGTCTCAAGTTCGGGACGGCCTGCTATCAGGCGCACTGGGTCCAGGCCAAACGTGTCGCCTAGAATCGCCGCGGCCTGTAGCACTTGCCGCGCCACCGGGCTCAATCGCCGAAGGCGGTCGTCCACAGCCTGCACAACGGTCTCGGGCAAAGCAAGGTTGTCGGCATCGGCCAGGGCTTCGCGTATGCGCCCGGTCTGCATCAGGGAGCGAATGGTTTCCAGGACGAAGAACGGGTTGCCCCCGGTGATTCGCCGCAGGCGGCGGGCGAACGCCTCGTCGCCGGGTATAGTGCCGGCCAGACGCCGAAGGAGTTTGAGCACCGCATCCTCGCCCAGACCCTCCAGTTGCAGTTCCTGTAGCGCGCCCGTGAGCGCGAGATTGTGGCGCAGCCCACGCACGGCATCGGACTCTTCGCTTCGGTAGGTGCCAATGACCAGCAGGCGACTGCCGCCGAGATGCCGTCCCAGGTGCACCAGCCAGTCCAGAGTCGTGCTGTCGGCGTGGTGCAGGTCATCCAGGCAGAGGACAAGGGGCGACAGCCCGCGCATGAATATACTGAGGGCATCAAACAGGCGGCTGCGCGCCTCTTCCGGTTGTGCGGGCAATGGCGGTGGCATGTCGGGGTAGAGACTGCGCAGTTCTGGCAGAAGGCGCGAGATTTCGGCGAGCCAGGTGAGGCTTACAGGGTGCGGGCGCACACATGTGGGTGAACCCGACTTGACCTCGCCGCCCGACATTTCGGCCGTTTCGGTGAACAGCGTGCGCAGGGCTTGGATGATGGGATGATAGGGCATTGAGCGCGTCTCGGGGTGTCCGGAACCGATGAGCACGCGCGTTTGTTTGGACAAGCGGGAGGCAAACTCGTGCAGCAGACGCGACTTTCCTACGCCCGCCTCGCCGGAAATGAGGACTACTTGACCGGGGCCTGTGAAAGCGCGCCGGTATGCTTCTTCCAGGTGGCGGACCGCGTCTTGCCGCCCCAGCATCGGCGTGTCCATTCTGGGCAGCGCCGTCAACTTAGGCCTGGGCGTGTGGCGCGGCGGTTGTCCAACCATGATGGCCTCGTAGACCTCGCGCGTCTCCGGCAGTGGTCCGACGTTTAGTTCACGCTCCAGGGCGGCTATGCAGCGTTCAAACTGGCGCAAAGCGGCGTGTCGGTCGCCGGTGGCCGCGTACAGTTCCATCAGGCGACGGTGGATGTCCTCGGCGAGGTCGTCGGTCTCCAGGTATCGTTTCGCGTACATGATCGCGGCATCAAGGTCTCCACTGGCCGTTCTCTCGTCAACCAGGGTTGCCAGCGCCCGCAGGTACAGGCTCTCACACGCGCGCTGCTCCTGGGTTGCCCAGCCCTCGTATTCAGGGCTGCCCGGCAGGGAGAAACCCGCCAGGAAAGCCCCCCGATAGAGTTCAACAGCGTAGCGGAGTCCTTCGGCAGTCCCTTCCTCTGTGCCTTGACGGAAGGCCACGACGTCGCACCAGACCCGTGCCACGTCCAGCGCCACACGGTCGTCGGCGATGAGCAGCAGGTCGGGCTCGGGCAGGGCGTGGCGCAGGTGGGTGAGGAGGTGGGTCAACTTTCGGCGTGCGTCGCATTCGGGCGTGTCAGGCCAGAAGAGGAAGCAGAGGTGTTCGCGGGGCACAGGCTCCAGTCGCGTCGCGAGGCGATAGAGGAGAGCGCGGGCCTGGCGGCGGGATAAGGGCAGGGTCCCACCGGCCCAGTCCGCTCGCGGCGGCCCTAACAGATAGACTCGCAAGACTGCGTTTGCAGGGGCGAGTTCGCCCTGTGCTTGGCTCCACATTGCGTAACTCTCACGGCGCGCTTCGGTACAGCGGCCACGCTCGGGGCCCGTCGCTCACACGATGCGCACGGACGCGCAGGACAAGTATAGCGCCTCCGCGCCCAGTCGCGCAAATGGGGGTGTGGGTGGACTCGGTTTCACCTTCTTCTGTTGGTGGGTCCATCAGTAGACACGTAGGGCGGCTTCCCATAGCCGCCAGAGGCAGGGGCAGGTAGGAAACCCGCCCTACGCTTGCTGTGCAGCCCCACCTGCGACGCACCTCGGAGGTGCGTCGCAGGTTCGGCAAGTGTGGAAACCAGCCCTACTGTTTTCCATTCGCGTTCATTCGCGTGGATTCGCGGTTACAGGCAGGCGCCATCCACGAATAACACGAATCCACACGAATGGAGGATAGGGGCTGTTTTCCATTCGCGTAGATTCGCGTGGATTCGCGGTTACAGGCAGGCGCCATCCACGAATAACACGAATCCACACGAATGGAGAATAGGGGCTGTTTTCCATTCGCGTTCATTCGCGTGGATTCGCGGTTACAGGCAGGCGCTATCCACGAATAACACGAATCCACACGAATGGAGAATAGGGGCTGTTTCCCACTCGCGTTCATTCGCGTGGATTCGCGGTCCCAACTCCGCTGTTCTCCATTCGCGTAGATTCGCGTGGATTCGCGGTTACAGGCAGGCGCCATCCACGAATAACACGAATCCACACGAATGCGAATGAATGTGGGCACGTGGGGCAGGTATGGAAACCTGCCCTACTGTTTTCCATTCGCGTTCATTCGCGTGGATTCGCGGTTACAGTAGACACGTAGGGCGGCTTCCCATAGCCGCCGACGGGCAAGGGGCAGGCACGGAAACCCGCCCTACGCTTGCTGCGCGGCCCCACCTGCGACGCACCTCGGGGGTGCGTCGCAGGTTCGGCAAGTATGGAAACCAGCCCTACATTCTGTTTTCCATTCGCGTTCATTCGCGTGGATTCGCGGTTCCAACTCCGCTGTTCTCCATTCGCGTTCATTCGCGTGGATTCGCGGTTACCGCTCCGGGGTTGACGCAGGGCCGCCTCGGTTGCATAATGTAGGCAAAACTGCAGGTTGGGATGGGTCATGTTGTCCGGAACGGTGCAGTGGGCGGTTGCCGCCGATGTGGAAGACATAGAGTGGCTGTTCTACGAAGCGCGGCTGCGTTTCCTGCGGCGGTGGCTTTCGGATTTGGCCGAATGCGCGGAGAACCACCTGCTGTTCGCGGGGTTGAGGCGCGGGCAGGTGCGCGCGGCCCTGGCCTGCTCGCAGCAGAACCCAGAGGTGTACAACATCTGCGGCGCCGCCTTTCTGGAAGAGGAAGACGCGGAATCCTTCCTGGCCCCCCTGCTCCAACTGGCGATGGGGCGGCTGGCCGAACTCGGCGCGGCCATGCTCACCTACGTCGGCACGGAAGATTGGCTGGCGAGGCGGCTGTCGTCGGCCGGGTTCACCATCGCGGAATCCGTGGTAACGCTGCTCAGGGCCGGCGCAGACGTGCCGCCGCTCCAACCCGATAGCCCCATCCGCATCCGCCGCCCCGACGAGGCGGACATCGCGGCTATCGCCCGCGTGGACAAAGAGGCCTTCCCCACCGAATGGCACTACGGCGAATCGGCCCTGCGGCGCGCCCTGCACGCGAACGATGTCTTCCTGCTGGCCGAAGACGTCGGCATCATCGGGTACGCCTACGGCGACGTCCAGGCCGGCTCCGCTCATCTGACCCGACTGGCCATCCACCCCGACCGCCAGGGCCATGGCGTGGGCGCGGCGCTCTTGGCCGAAGCCATGCGCCAGTTCCAGGAGCGAGGCGCCTGGTGGATCACCCTCAACACCCAGCGCGGCAACGCCATCTCGCAGCGCCTGTACCAGCGGTTCGGGTTCCAGCCCATCGGCCAGTCGGTTCCCCTGCTCGTGCAGCGCATTCGGAGATAGGCCCGACATGGCCGGCGCGGTGAAAGCCATCGTCTTTGACTACGGCGCGGTCTTCACGTTTGAATGGCGCACGCGCAAATTCCTGGCGGAACACGATCGCGCCCTCGGACTGCGCCCGGGGACTTTGTTCCAGTACTTCTTCAGCGGCGAAGCGTGGGAACTGGTCTCCACCGGCAAGATCAGCGAGGACGAGTACTTTCGGCGGCTGCAAGCGGGGTGGGAAGGCCCCTGGCCCGCGGGGCTGGAAGAACTCCGACACGGCGGCGCGCCGCTGGAGGGGATCAACGGGCGCGTGGTGCGGCTCGCCGTGGCGCTCCGTCGCCGCCACAAGGTCGGCCTGCTCAGCAACGCCACCATCAGCCTGCGCGGCCTGCTCAGCGAACTGGGCCTGCTGGACCTGTTTGACTTCGTGGTCATATCGGCCGAGGTCGGACTCCGCAAGCCCGACCCGGCCATCTTCCACCTCACCGCCATCGTGGCCGAGGTGGACATCTCCGAGTGCCTGCTGGTGGACGACAAGGAGCGCAACACCAGCGCCGCGATGGCCGTCGGCATGCAGGCCATTCGCTTCCGCTCCGCCGCGCAACTCCAGCGCGAACTGCTGGCGCGGGGCCTGCTGGACGCGCCGGTGTTCTGACCTACGCGGGCGGGCCGATGACCTCGCCCAGCAGATCGTACTCCATCGCCCCCGTGATGCGCGCCCGGACGAAACTCCCCACCGGCTGCTCTCCGGCCATGAGCACCAGGCCGTCAATCTCCGGCGCGTCGCGGTAGGTGCGCCCCACGCTGATGCCATCGCCGCTGCCGTCCACCAGGACATCCATCTCCCGCCCGATCAGCGCCTGATTGTGTGCCCGCGAGATTTCCTGCTGCAGCGCCATGGCCCGTTCGTAGCGGGCCTGCTTCACCTCGTCCGGAATCTGGCGGGGCAGATCGGCCGCCGGCGTCCCGCGCTCGCGCGAATACCGGAAGACGCCAACGTGGTCAAACCGCGCCTCGGCCATGAAGTCCAGGAGTGTCTGGAATTGGGCCTCGGTCTCGCCCGGATAGCCGACGATGAACGTGGTGCGCAGCGCGATGTCGGGCATCGCCTGCCGCAGGGACTCCAGCAGCCGCCGCACGGCGTCCATATCCGAGGGGCGGCGCATTCGCTTCAGGACGGTCGGGTGCGCGTGTTGCAGCGGCATGTCCAGATAGTGGCACACGTTGGGCAACTGCGCCATGGCCTCTATCAGGTCCGGCGTTACGAACTGCGGGTAGGCGTACATCACGCGAATCCACGGGACGTGGGGGAGTTCCGCGCTCAAAGCGCGAAGCAGGGCGGGCAGGCCTTCGCCGCCCAGGTCGCGGCCATACGACGTGGTATCCTGGGCGATGAGAATCAACTCGCGCGTGCCCGAAGCGGCCAGCGTCCTGGCCTCGGCGAGGATGGCCTCCATCCGTCGGCTGCGATAGGGCCCCTTGATGCTGGGAATCGTGCAGAAGGCGCAGGCCGCGCTGCACCCGTCGGCGATCTTCAGATAGGCCGAAGCCTGGCGTTCCAGGCGCGGCATGGGAGCGCTCTGACACCACGGGCCCGGGGTCGGGTCGGCGGGGTCGCCCGTCCAGGCCAGGCGCGCGCGCGTGGCCCGCGCCTGCGCCACCAGATGGGCGATCTCGGCCCAGCGCCGCGTGCCCAGGATGGCGTCAATGCCCTTCACCTTCGCGAAGAGCGCCTCGCCCTCGCGCTCGGACAGGCAACCGGCGGCGATGAGCACCTGGCCGGGCCGCTTGGTTGAGGCCAGTTCGCCCAGCGTCGCCAGCGACTCGTCCAGCGCGTCGCCGATGAACCCGCACGTGTTGACGATGAGCACATCGGCGCGCCTGGGCCGGTCCGTCGGCTCAAACCCGGCCGCCGCCATCTGGCGGTGAATCCCCTCGGAGTCCACCACGTTCTTGGGGCAGCCCAGGGTCGTCAGGTAGAATTTGGGCATCCGCAACCCTCACAAAAGAAGCGAGGGGATTGGCCCCTCGCTCTCCCAATCTGGCCAGCGTGTGCGCCTAGGGCGTGGCGGTGGGCGTCGGCTGGGCCCCCTCCGCCAGCCATTCGCTGACGATGACCTCACCCGCCTGGCCGAGGACGCCGACATGCTGCCCGTTGACCGTTACATCCACCGCGCCCGCATTCCCAATGCGCGCCACGATCTTCCGCGCCGCTTCCCACTCGCGCGTCTCGTTCTCTAGCAGCCCCGCGTACACCACCGCGTCGTCGGCGACGATCTGCACCCACGAGCGGCCCGTAACGACGAACCGCACGCGGACGCCTGCCGTCGGCGCGGGGGTGCTGGTCGGCTCCACGGCGGCGGTTGGCGAGGGCGCGGGCGTGAACGTCGGCGTCGGTTGCGGCAGCGGGGTCGGCGTAACGGTCGCCGTGGGGGTGGCCGTCGCCTGCGGGAAGGTCGGCGCCAACCCAAGCCACGAACGCCACGGGGTGCGGACGACTGCCGCGGCCAGGAGCAGGACGCCCGCCACGATAGCCAGCCCCATGATGACAGGCCACAGGCTGCGCCTGCCCTCCATGGGGACTTCCACCAGCGGAACGGAGGGGAGTTTGGCATCCGCCGGGGCCGCCGCAACGGCATGGTAGAGGGCCAGGACCTGCTGCGGGTCAAGCCCCAGGTAGGCCGCGTAGGTCTTCAGGAATCCCTTGACATAGGCCGGAGCGGGCAGCGCCCCGTAGTCCTCGTTTTCCAGCGCCACCAGGAACTTGTAGCGGATACGCGTATCCGCTTCCACCTGTTCAAGGGACAACGATTTCTTCTCGCGGGCTTCGCGCAGGAGGTTCCCGAGATCGCCCATCAACACCCATCCCCCATGATATCCGCCTCGCGCACCGGCAGGCCACGATACTATATACCGACGCCAAGCCCCTGTCAAATGCTCTGCGGCCCGTAACCGCGAATAACGCCAATCCACGCGAATGGAAGACAGAACGTAGGGCAGGTTTCCGTACCGGCCCCTCGGCGGCTATGGAAAGCCGCCCTACGCGCCTACATGTAGTCTCCATTCGTGTGGATTCGTGTTATTCGTGGATAGCGCCTGCCCGTCGGCGGCTATGGAAAGCCGCCCTACGCGCCTACATGTAGTCTCCATTCGTGTGCATTCGTGTTATTCGTGGATAGGGCAGGTTTCCATATCGGCCCCTCGGCGGCTATGGAAAGCAGCCCTACGCGCCTACATGTAGTCTCCATTCGTGTGCATTCGTGTTATTCGTGGATAGCGCCTGCCCGTCGGCGGCTATGGAAAGCCGCCCTACGCGCCTACATGTATTCTCCATTCGTGTGCATTCGTGTTATTCGTGGATAGGGCGGGTTTCCATACCGGCCCCTCGGCGGCTATGGAAAGCCGCCCTACGCGCCTACATGTATTCTCCATTCGTGTGCATTCGTGTTATTCGTGGATAGGGCAGGTTTCCATATCGGCCCCCGACCCGTGTAGTCGGCATCACGCAATTTCCACCGAAAAAGATACACGTCCCTCGCGGCGCGCAACTGGCGGAAAAGCGCAAAAAGCGGTATAATCGTAGGTGAGCGTCTCTTGAGTTGGGTGCGAATCAGAAGTGGGCAAGAAACTTGTGGACTACTACCGGGTCCTGCAGGTGGACCCGGAGGCCGACCCCGATGTGGTGGAAGCGGCATACAAGCGACTGGCGCGGAAGTACCATCCGGATTTGAACCCCGACCCGGATGCGAATCAGCGCATGCAGGAAATCAACCTGGCCTACGAGGTGCTGGGAGACCCGGAGAAGCGCGCCGAGTACCACCAGCAGTGGCAGCGCGTGTACGGCAGCCAGCATTACGCCGCGAGGGCGACCGTCTCGCCGTGGTTGGGCGGCGTGCGCCCGTCGGTTACGCTGACGCCCGAGCGGGTGCAGTTTGACGGCGTGCAGCGAGGCCAGGTGGTGGACGCCGAGGTAACGATCTCGCTGAGCCGCGCCGGGCGCTTCCAGGGCGAGATGCTCCCGCACCAGTCGTGGATTCGCGCGAAGGTGGCCAGCCGCCGCAAAGGCGCGGTGGTCATCCGCATCACGGTGGACACGTCCGACCTGCGCGGCGGCGTAACCTACGAGGGGAGCGTCGCCATCACGTCGTTGTTGTACGGCACGGTGCTCATCCCCGTGCGGGTCTCCGTCGCCCCGGAGCCGCGCCCCATCCTCAAGGTGGAACCCCTGTGGCTGGACGCGGGCACCGTCCGCCGCTCCGACGCGCCCATCACCATGACGCTGCACGTGCACAACGTGGGCGAAGGCGCATTTGAGGGCGAAATCCGCGTCAAGCACGGCTGGCTCGCGGTCAATCGCGACGAGTTCCGGGGCGACCACACCGAAATCACGGTAACGCTGACCCCGTCGGGCCTGAAGCCCGGGCGGAATTACACCGGCAAGATTGAGGTCATCTCCAACGGCGGCATGACCACCGTGCCGGTCAAGGTCATGGTGCAGCAAGAACTCCCAGACCTGCCGCCTCCCGAGAGCGACGAATACTGGCCCACCGTGCTCTCGTACTTGAAGCCGGAAAACGCCTGGGAGAAGGACTTCGTCGCGCAGATGAAGGCCCTCTCCAAGATGCGCGGGTGGAAACCGGCGGCCAGCCAACAGTCCACGATCCTGTACATGTTCGCGCGGGACGTGGACAAATAAGCCAATACCCCTACCCCAAGGAGCACTTTCGGCAAGCCTATGGACATCGGTATCGTTCGCAAAGTGGACATTGAGGCCGAGATGCGCGGCGCGTACCTGGACTACGCCATGAGCGTCATCGTGTCGCGCGCCCTGCCCGACGTGCGCGACGGGCTGAAGCCCGTGCACCGCCGCATCCTGTACGCCATGCACGACATGGGGCTGCGCTCGGATCGCCCGTACAAGAAGAGCGCCCGCATCGTCGGCGAAGTCCTGGGCAAGTACCACCCCCATGGCGACGCCGCCGTGTACGACGCCATGGCCCGCATGGCGCAGGACTTCTCCATGCGCTACGTGCTGGTGGATGGGCAGGGGAACTTCGGCTCCATTGACGGCGACAGCCCAGCCGCCATGCGCTACACCGAGGCGCGCCTGTCGCCCATGGCCGAAGAGATGCTCGCCGACATTGACAAAGAGACCGTGGACTTTGTGGACAACTTTGACGGCTCGCTCAAGGAGCCGTCGGTGTTGCCTTCTCGCATCCCGAACCTGCTGCTCAACGGAGCCTCGGGCATCGCCGTCGGCATGGCCACCAACATCCCCCCGCACAACCTGGGCGAACTGTGCGACGCCATCACCTTCGTCATTGAGCAGTACGCGCGCCTGGACGAAATCACCGTGGACGAACTGATGGCGCACCTGCCAGGGCCTGACTTCCCGACGGGCGGCATCATCCTGGGGGCCGAGGGCATCCGCGCCGCCTACGCCAAGGGCACAGGGCGCATCACCGTGCGGGCCAAGACCGTCATTGAGGAGATGCGCGGGGGGCGGTTCCGCATCCTGGTAACGGAACTGCCGTACCAGGTGAACAAGTCCAGCCTGCTGGAGCGCATCGCCGACCTGGTGCGCAGTGGCCGCATTGACGGGATCGCCGACCTGCGGGACGAGTCGGATCGCAGCGGCATGAGCATCGTGATTGAACTCAAGCGCGGCGCGTCGCCTCGGACGGTGCTCAATCAACTGCTGAAGTTCACGCCCATGCAGAGCACCTACGGCATCAACATGCTGGCGCTGGTGGACGGCGAGCCGCGCGTCCTGTCGCTGAAGCGGGCCATCGCGCTATACGTTGAGCATCGGCGAGACGTCATCACGCGGCGCTGCCGCTACGACCTGGACAAGGCGCGGGCGCGCGCCCACGTCCTTGAGGGCCTGCGGATTGCGCTGGACTTCCTGGACGAGGTGATTCGCACCATTCGCCAGTCGCCCGACGCCGACACGGCGCAGGCGGAACTGGTGCGGCGGTTCAAACTCACCGAGATTCAGGCCCGCGCCATTTTGGACATGCAACTGCGGCGGCTCGCGGCCCTGGAGCGCCAGAAGATTGAGGACGAGTACGCGGAGATTCGGCGCACCATCGCCTACCTGGAGGACATCCTGGCGAACCCGCAGAAGATTCTCACGCTCATCTGCCAGGACCTGGCCGACATCAAGCAGAAGTACGGCGACGCCCGCCGAACGCATATCTCGGCGGAGGAAGCCGCCGAACTGACCGACGAGGACCTGGTGGCGCGCGAGGACGTGCTCATCACCATCACGCAGCGCGGTTATGTCAAGCGCGTGCCCCTGAAAGCCTACCGCGCCCAGGCTCGCGGCGGCCGCGGCGTGGCTGGAATCACCACCCGCGAGGAGGACGCCGTCCAGTTCATCCTGGCCGCGACCACCATGGACTACATCCTGTTCTTCACCAATCGCGGGCGGGCTTTCGGCCTTCGGGCGCACCAAATCCCCGACGCATCCCGCCAGGCCAAGGGCGTGCACATGGCCAACCTGCTGGCGCTGGACGAGGGGGAATTGGCCACCGCCGCCGTGGCCGTGCCCGACTTCCAGCAGGCCGAATACCTCGTCATGGCGACGCGCAACGGCAAGGTCAAGCGAACTCCCCTGGCCGAATTCGCGGCGGTGCGGCCCAGCGGCATCATCGCCCTGAACCTGGAGGAGGGCGACGCGCTCCACTGGGTGCGCCTCACCCGCGGCGGCCAGGAGATCATCCTGGTTACCGAGGGTGGCCAGGGCATCCGCTTCAGCGAGGAATCGGTGCGACCCATGGGACGAAGCGCGGGCGGCGTGATGGGCATCCGCCTAGCCAAGGGCGATCACGTAACCAGCATGACCCTCGCCGAACCTGGCGGCGACCTGCTCATCGTAACGACGAAGGGCTACGGCAAGCGCGTCCCCCTGGAGGACATCCCCTTGCAGGGCAGGAACGGGCGCGGCGTGAGGGTGCAGGCGCGCAACCAGAAGGTAACCGGGCCGGTTACTTCCGCGCGCGTGGTGCAGCCCGACGACGAAATCACCGTCGTCTCCACCGAGGGGATGGTGCTGCGCACGCCCGTGCAGAGCATCCCCAGGGCGGGGCGTGCGGCTAGAGGCGCACGGGTCATTGACATCCGCGGCGATGACGAGGTGGCCGCCGTCGCCCGCCTGGAGAGCGACCGCCTGGCGCCACAAAACGGCGCGGCCGGTTCGGAGGGGAACGCCGATGCTCCCGCGGCCGGTCATCCTGATTCATGATCTGGGCGGCTCGCCCGAGGATTGGGATCGGTGGGGGCTTGTCGCGCATCTCGTGCAGCAGGGCGGGCTAGACCCGCGCCTCATCCGCCGCTTTGAGTACGGCTACGTGCGGCACGGGACGGTGCCTCGGTACGACGCGCAGGGCGACCTCATCCAGATCGCCCGCCGCCTGTCGGACGATTCGGCTGCGCCCGGCGGCGAGGCGTGCCAGGTGGACGCGCTGGCGGCGGAGAGTCGGGCCTTGGGCGGGCCTGGCAAGGTGAGCATTGTGGCCGTCGGCGCGGGGGGAATCATCGCGCGGTACTACCTGAGCCGGCGGACGGCAGACGCCCTGGGCACGCGCTACAACGGCAACGTGGACAAGGTCATCCTGGTGGGGACGCCCAATCGGGGCGCGCGCCTCGGGTCGGTGGCCGGGGACTTCCGGAAGATGTGGTGGGCGCGGATTTTCCCGCCCTCGCGGAGCAAGGCCGCCCTGAATGAGATTTGCAGAGGGTTTGAGACGCTGCGCGAGCGGGTGCTGGCCGAGATGCCCGGCGAGTCCTGCCCGCCCATATCGCCCAGGGCGCTGGGACTGTTGCAAATCTCGGAGAAGAGTTTTCTGCTGCGGTACCTGAACCGCGCCGAGTGCACGCCCAAGGATGTGCGGTTCTGGTGCCTGGCGGGGCACATCACGGTGCAGTTCCTGGTTCCAACCCGGTCGGCCCGTGTCTCCGTGGAGATGCACTTCGGGGACTTGCTGACCATGCTCCCCAGCGCCACGACGATTCCGGGGACGAGGCCCGTGCCCATCGTGTTTCGCAACGGGTATTGCGTGGACAGGACGCGGCCCACGGGAGCCGACGACCCGCTGGGCTGGTTCGGCGGCGACCTGCCGCCCTTCGCCCATACGCGGCTGATGCAACAGCCCGAAGTGCAGAGGACAATTCGGGACATTCTAACTCAAGACTGATGCTCAAAGGAGGAAAACGACATGACCGAGCCATACGATGTCGCCATCATCGGAGCAGGGCCAGGCGGGTACGTCGCGGCCATCCGCGCCTCGCAACTGGGGATGAAGGCGCTCCTGGTGGAGAAGGATTTGGTGGGCGGCACCTGCTTGAACCGAGGGTGCATCCCGACCAAGGCGCTCCTGCGCAGCGCCGAGGTTTGGAACCTGGCGCAGGCCGCGGCCGAGTACGGCGTCCAGGTGGGCGGGGCGACCCTGGACTGGGCGCAGGCCCAGAAGCGCAAGGATCAGGTTGTGTCGCGCCTGCGCAAGGGGGTAGAGTCGCTCCTCAAGAAGAACCAGGTGGCGCTGCTCCAGGGCACGGCGACGCTGGACTCGCCGACATCGCTGAAGGTGCAGAAGGCCGACGGCGGGACCGAGACGGTGTCGGCGCGCCACATCCTCATCGCCACCGGCGCGCGCGCCAAGTCGCTCCCAGGCGTAACGATTGACGAGCAGCGAGTCCTGTCCAGCACCGGCGCGCTCCAGTTGGATCACATCCCGTCCAGCCTTGTCGTCATCGGCGCGGGGGCGGTGGGCGTGGAGTTCGCCTGCCTGTTCCAGACCCTGGGGAGCAAGGTAACGCTGCTGGAAGCGTTGCCCCAGGTGCTGCCCGCCGAGGATACGGAAGTGGCCGAGGAACTGACCAAGAGCCTGAAGCGTCAGCGCATCCGCGTGGAGGCGGGCGCGCGCGTAGAGAAGGTAGAGGCCGACGGCGAGGGCGTGCGCGTGGCGTTCACCACATCCGCCGGCCAGAAGGAAACCGTGTCGGCGGAGAAACTGCTGATGGCGGTGGGACGCGCGCCGGCCACCGACGGCCTGGGCCTGGAGGCGGCGGGCGTGAAGACCGACCGCGGGTTTATCCCCGTCAACGGGCACATGCAGACCAACGTGCCGTCGGTCTATGCCATCGGCGACTGCGTGCCCACGCTGCAACTGGCCCACGTGGCCAGCGCCGAGGGGATTGTGGCCGTGGAGCACATGGCCGGCCGCAACCCGCGCCCGCTGAACTATGACCACATGCCCCGCGCCGTGTACTCGCGCCCCGAGGTGGCCAGCGCCGGCCTCACCGAGGTCCAGGCGCGGGAGCGGGGACACGCCGTCCGCACCGTGCGGTTCCCCTTCATGGCGTGCTCCAAGGCCGTGATCCTCGGCGAACGCGAGGGGTTCGTGAAACTGGTGGTCAGCGAGACCCACGATGCTCTCCTCGGCGTGCAGATCATCGGCCCGGGGGCGACGGAACTCATCGGCGAGGCGGTGCTGGCGCTGCGGCTGGAATTCACGGCCGAGGAGTTCTCGCGCGCTGTGCGGCCTCACCCCACGCTGTCGGAGGCGGTCATGGAGGCCGCCCACGCCGCCGCGGGGATGCCGATTCATTTTTAGCGGTCAGCAATCAGCGGACAGCGGTCAGCGAACAGCAATCAGTCAGCAGCGGTAGGTGGTCAGCGGACGAAAGGGGTTCGGCGATGCCGGTTTCGGGGCCAAAGCCGCCGTGGTTGCGGGTGCGATTGCCCGCCGGCGGCACGTATCAGGAAGTGAACAGTCTTCTGGACAACCTGGGCTTGCACACCGTCTGCGAGGAGGCGCGGTGCCCCAACAAAGGCGAGTGCTTTCACAGCGGCACGGCCACGTTCCTCATCCTCGGGGATGTGTGCACGCGGCGGTGCCGATTCTGCGCCGTCGCCAAGGGCACGCCCCAGCCACTGGACTGGGACGAGCCGGAGCGGGTGGCCCGCGCCGTGGAGGCGCTAGGGCTGCGGTACGCCGTCATCACGTCGGTAACGCGCGACGACGTGCCCGACGGGGGCGCGGGCATCTTCGCGGAGACCATCCGCGCCATCCGCCGCCGCATGCCCGCGTGCAGGGTTGAGGTGCTCGTCCCCGACTTCCAGGGGAGCGAGGACGCGCTGCGGGTCGTCATGGACGCCGGCCCCGATGTCCTGAACCACAACCTGGAGACCGTGCCCCGGCTGTATCCCACGGCCAGGCCCGGCGCCGACTACGCGCGCTCGCTCCGCCTGCTCCGCCAGGCCAAGGCGCTGTCCCCAACGGCGCTGACCAAGACGGGGTTGATGCTGGGCCTGGGCGAGACGCCCGACGAGGTGCGGGCCGTCATGGCCGACCTGGTGAGCGTGGGCTGCGACCTGCTGACGCTGGGCCAGTACCTGCAGCCCAGCCGCGCCCACCTGCCGGTGGAGCGGTACGTGCCGCCGGAGGAGTTCGCGGCGCTGGCCCGCGAGGGCGTGGCGATGGGCCTGAAGCACGTGGAAGCGGGGCCGCTCGTGCGCAGTTCCTACCACGCCCGCGAGCAGATAGAGGTTGCAACCGCGAATAAACGCGAATGAACACGAATAGCCACGCCCGAAGCTGAAGGGTAGGGGCGACCCGTGGGTCGCCCCTACGCGGTGCGCCTCCCCGCGCGGTCATGCCGACCTCGCCCCCTCATTCCCCCTCTCCGCCCGCGAGCAGATAGAGGTTGCAACCGCGAATAAACGCGAATGAACAAGAATAGAGATAGACATTCGCGTCTATTCGCGCGATTCGCGGTTCCCGATCCCCTCGGCGGAGAGGCTGCAACCGCGAATAAACGCGAATGAACACGAATAGAGATAGACATTCGCGTCTATTCGCGCGATTCGTGGTTCCCGATCCCCGCCAGCAGAGAGGTTGCAACCGCGAATAAACGCGAATGAACACGAATAGAAACACTCATCCGCGTCTATCCGCGCGATTCGCGGTTCCCGATCCCCTCGGCATGGACGGGCACGCCAAGGAGGCGCCCGGCGATGTCCTCAAACGCCCGCGGGTCGCCGGACGTGTAGAAGAGGCGCAGGGCAGGGCCGCGTTCCACCGCGCGCAGCCCATGCTGTTCCAGCACCCGGGCCGTCTGGCGGGCCACGGCGGGCGCGGGGTCTATGATGTCCACGTGCGGCCCCACGATGCGCGCGATGGCCTCCCGCAGAAACGGGTAGTGCGTGCACCCGAGCACCAGCGAGTCAACCCCCGCCTCCACCATCGGCTCCAGGTACAGCCGCAGCAGACGGTCGGTCTCCGGATCGTCCAGTTTCCCCGCCTCCACCTGCTGCACCAGGCCGGGGCAAACCTGCGTGAGCACCTCCACGCCGTTGGCATACCGCTCCAGCAGGCGGGCGAAGAGTTCGCCCTGAAACGTTACGGGCGTGGCCATCACGCCCACTTTGCCGACGCGGGTGCGTTCGGCCGCAGGCTTGACCGCCGGCTCCATCCCAACGATGGGCACGGAGAACCGCTCGCGGAGATGGTGAAGCGCGGCGGCCGATGCCGTGTTGCACGCCACGACGACAACCTGCGCGCCGCGTTGAACGAGAAAATCGGTGATGCGCACGGCCAGGTCGCAAATCTCCTCGGCGCTGCGCGAACCGTAGGGGCAGTGGGCCGTGTCGGCGAAGTAGAGGGTGCTCTCGTCGGGCAGTTGCGCCCAGATTTCGCGCAGCACCGAAAGCCCGCCCACGCCCGAGTCAAAAACGCCGATCATCCGCCCGCCGCCTCCACAAAGGCGCGGAACAGCGCCCGCATGTCGGCGCGCGACGCGACGAGTTCTTCCGGATGCCACTGCACCGCCAGCACCCACGCGCCGCCTGTGCCTTCCACCGCCTCCACGATGCCGTCGGGGGCCTGGGCCACCACTCGCAGCCCTGCTCCCAGGGCCTTGACCGCCTGGTGGTGCAACGAGTTGACCGGCACGGCAGACAGCGCGGCGCCATCCCGCCCCAGGATCGCCGCCAGGCGGCTATCGGGCGCGATGTCCACCGTGTGGGCGATGTGATCGCGGGGGTACTCGGGGTAGAAGCAGTGATGCTTCAGCGCGCCGGGGACCTGGCTGGGGATGTCCTGGTACAGCGTGCCGCCCGCCGCCACATTCAGCGCCTGGATGCCGCGGCAGATGGCCAGGAGAGGCAGGCCCATGTCCAGGGCCCGCCGCGCCAGGGCCATCTCCGCCGCGTCGCGTTCGGCGTCCACCGTGCCCAGGTTGGGATGCGGGGCCTCGCCGAAGAGCGACGGGGCGATGTCCTCGCCGCCCGCCAGCAGCAGGCCATCGGCGCGATCCAGCGCGTGGAGCAGGCGCGGCTCGTCCAGGCCCAGCGGCACGAGCACGGGGATGCCGCCCGCCGCGATGACGGCGGACAGGTACGCCTGGCCCATCCCCTGCAGGGGAAGGTGGTGATGCCGCCCCGACGTGTCGTGGCGGCAGGGTATGGCGATGATGGGTGCGGTCATGGCGCCTCCTAGCGTTGCGTATGCCCGCATTATAGCGCGGGCTGGGGCCCAAACCCAAAACAGGGTTGGCACGCACGCGGCTTCCCCAGACCCCTGAGACACGTAGGGCGGCTTTCCGTAGCCGCCGGAGAGTCATCCACGAATAACACGAATCCACACGAATGGAAAAGAGAATAGACCCCAAGGGTCTCGGAGACCCTTAGGGTCTTCACGCACAGGGGCTTGACCTCACCTATCCCCACCCCGGCCCTCCCCTTTCCTCTCCGCCGGCGGAGGTGCCGGTGTGAATATGCGGTGTGAATATACAAGAGGAAAGGGGAGGGTGCGGGAGGGGTAAGGTGAGGTTGGACATGCGAGCCGCGCACGGATAGCGTAGCCCAAACCCGTAGGGCGGCTTTCCATAGCCGCCGCGGGCAGAGGGCAGGTACGGAAACCTGCCCTACGCTCGCTATCCACGAATAACACGAATCCGCACGAATGGAAAAGAGAATAGACCCCAAGGGTCTCGGAGACCCTTGGGGTCTTCACGCACAGGGGCCTGACCTCACCTATCCCCACCCCGGCCCTCCCCTTTCCTCTCCGCCGGCGGAGAGGAAAGGGGAGGGTGCGGGAGGGGTAAGGTGAGGTTGGACATGCGAGCCGCGCACGGATAGCGTAGCCCAAACCCGTAGGGCGGCTCTCCGTAGCCGCCGCGGGCCAGGGGCAGGTATGGGAACCTGCCCTAC
>Ga0067045_1028195_pt1 | contig 39836 bp, 42 predicted proteins | sample TerdegcTABiofilm_FD_59184 | JGI IMG/M metagenome (GOLD analysis project Ga0067045, IMG submission 59184) | Combined Assembly of (Gp0054472, Gp0054536) Wastewater bioreactor microbial communities from Singapore -Terephthalate degrading... | reverse complement strand
ACAGTGCTTTAGGATATTTATCACCAGAGGAGTATGAGTTAAAATACTACAGGGAGCAGCAGAGAAATGTTGCATGAGGCTCTACAAATTGGAAGACTAAAAAGTGTCCTCAAAAATGGGGTGCGGTACGGGGCATCGAGCCCCTCGGAATGACAAAAAAATAAGTGACTGGAATGAAAAAGGAAAAAGAGCAAATAAAAAAGGCGGGGTGAATTCCCCGCCTTTATGGTTGGCAAACACGGTGCAGTGTTTGGAGATCCCTCGGCTTACGCCTCGGGATGACTTAAAGAGGGAAGCCCCTCTTTAAGTCAATTAGAAGTTGAGCTGGATGCCGTGTCTTACTGCCCAGGCATCATCAGCGTCTTTACCACCTTTGAGCTTGTAGGCGTCGCCTGGCCAGAAATATCCACCTTCTACCCAATACTTAAGACCTTTGTCAATCTGATATGTTACTGTCGCGTCAACTTCATATCCAAGGTCTTTATCTGTAGAAGGTGCTGTTCCTGTTCCGACACTTGAATTAATAGCAACTGCTTTATTAGCTCTTAACCAGTAGCCATAAAGCTCAGCTTTGAGGTCATTTGTAATATTATAGGCACCACCAAGCTTTACATACTGGGTGTTGCAGAGACCTTTTCTGGTTGCTGAATAAGAAACGCTACCTGTATCACATGCTGCGGGAACTAAATACTCATATACAAATGTATAGTGCTGTTCATTGCCAAGCGCTGTTACAAATCCTTCATATTTATCCGCCGTTTCTGATTTATCACCACTGCCAATTGCATACTCAGCTGTAAGAGTTAATGGAATACTTTTGAATTTGTAATCAAGTCCTGCTAATGCTGCCCAGCCTTTAAGTTTAATATCACTGGAACCTGTGTTTACAATTTTGCCTGTCTGGAATTCAATATCTGCTCTAAAGTTGAGTCCTGTTCCAGCAATGTCATCAACATTTCCTCTTAAGCCAATATTCCATAGATGCACATCTGCTTCTTTAGATAATGATGGAAATGTTGTTCTTGCCCAACCTGTATTACTGGAGTTGTTATTGCCTTGGTCATCAACATATGTAACATCTGCGCTTAAACCAAAACCTTTACCTGAATATGAGCCAAGCAATACATACGCATTTGCATCATCAGAAAGATTATCAGTTCCTTCTCTGAATTTTATTGTTATTGCAGCAAGGGTGAGTTCTTTAACAGGCTGAACAAATGCAAGAATTGCATCATCACCAAAATATGTGTGGTCAAAGAAGAGTCCGTAACCAAGCTTAAGAAGTTGTTTACCTACTTTTACACCTGCTGGAACACCAAGAAGTCCGCTTCCCTGATACTGAATCCATGCTTGGCGGAGATACATTGTGGTTTCATTCGAGTTACCTACATTATAGACTCCTTTAGCACCTGAACCATCTGAGCCAGGAACTCCCCACTTTACATTATCATCTTTAGAATTTCCTGTTTCAAGCTCTACATATCCAGTTGTATTTGGAGATACTTTAGCTTCAACATTAAGCTTTACACGATAATCATAATAAGATTTATTTTTAGAAGTTCCAGGAGTGTAAGCATCTTCATCTATGGCTGACAAATTGCTTCCATACAATCCTCTGAATCTCAACTCACCGCCGAGGGTTATCTGGGTTTTGCCTTTTGCGATTACTGCTGTTGTGTCTGATGGAATCTCTGCTGGTGCAGAGTAAGAAATGGCTGCAAAGCCAAGAAGAAGAACCAATACAGCTAAAATACTTGCATATTTTTTCACTTCCTAACCTCCATCGGTTAGTTCAGTTACACCGTCAAAGACGGTGGTAAGACAAGAGATTCCTCGGGCTAAAGCCCTAGGAATGACAAACTGCCTAGCGTCTCACAAGGACGCTTAGGAGTTCCCTCGCTACCGCTCGGGATGACTCCTGCAGGAGATTCCTCGTCGTTCCTCGGAATGACAGGATAGGTAACTCATTTCGGAATTACTCTATTTTCTGTCACTCTGAGGGACATCGTCCCGAAGAGTCTCCCTACTGCTTGCACCGTGTTTGCCTCTCACCTCCTTTTTGAGTAAGTTTTTGAATAGTTTACCACACTTCTCCTCCCCTGTCAAGGGGGGAAGGAGGGGATTCCTCGGCACTTCGTGCCTCGGAATGACAGTTAAACCGTTAAAGAATAACGGAATGACAGAAAAAACTGTTAAAGAACAACATTAATGTACTATGCAATTTTTCTGCCAGAAGTTAAGGGTTGAATTTTAAGGATTTTTGTTCTGGTTGAATGTATCCTTTTGAATACACTTTGTTGAATTATAGAGACATAGAGGAGGAGATTCCTCACTCCGTTCGGAATGACAAGAAAAAACAATCCTTGGAATGACAGAAAAGGGAACGCTCTTTGCAATGACAGAAAAAGGGTTCCTCGGAATAACAGGAACAGGCGGAATAATAGGAAATTGGATGCACTCAGAATAATGCGCGGGAGGGGCATTAACAGGATGACAAAAGAAGATGGAAGGGATTCTCTTTTTGTCATTCTGAGGGGTCTCAATGACCCCTCAGAATCTCTGAGTTGTTCCATTACTGGAAAAGTGGGTGAGTGGTAAAAAATAAATCATGTTATAATTTATTTATGTCAATGCTAAATAAGGCTGTTTTATATCTAAGAATGATAAAAATTGAGCACAGTGTTTTTGCCCTTCCATTTGCTTTTGCAGGTGCGTTGCTTGCTACAGGAGGAATTCCAGAACTTGAAAAAGTTCTCTGGATTACTGTGGCAATGGTTACAGCAAGGGCATCTGCCTTTGGATTTAACAGGATAATTGACAGAAAAATTGATGCCCTCAATCCAAGAACTGCTCAGAGAGAAATTCCAGCAGGAAAAATTAAACTCTGGGAGGCTTTTTTATTCACTGTTGTCAGTCTTGCAGTTTTTATATATTCTGCATGGATGCTTAATCCCCTGTGTTTTAAACTTTCACCTGTAGCAATCTTTATACTTTTTATTTATTCCTACACAAAAAGATTTACATGGGCATGCCATTTTGTTTTAGGCTTGGCTCTTGCACTTGCTCCTCTTGGAGCATGGATTGCCATAAAGGGAAGTTTTGACTGGGAAATTATTCCAATGGTGCTTACAGTAATATTCTGGCTTGCAGGATTTGATACTCTTTATGCACTCTGGGATGTGGAGTTTGATAAAAAATACGGGATATATTCAATTCCCCGAATTTTTGGTGTTAAAAAGGCGATATACTTTGCAAGGCTATTTCATTTTATTGCGTGGGGTTTTCTCGCTATAACAGGTTTAATTTTTAAGCTTAACATATTTTACTGGATTGGAATGGCTTTAGTTGCCCTTTTGTTTATTCGTGAGCATTCTCTTGTAAAGCCGCATGATATTTCAAAACTTGACATAGCCTTTTTTAACATGAATGGCTATATAAGCATAACTGTATTCATCTTTACTGCAATGGCTATTCTGATAAAAATTTAGGAGGTTGGTGTGGGAAAAACCTTTATAGTCAGAGCACAGTATCTGCTTACTATGAATAAGAAAGATGAAGTAATTGAAAATGGTGCTTTGGTTGTTGAAGATGGAAGAATTAAGGATGTTGGTGAGTTTACAGAAATTTTAAAGACATATAAAGACCCTTCAATTCCTGTTTATGGCAATTCCTATTCAGCACTGATGCCAGGATTTATAAACACCCACACCCATGCTGCTATGGTTTTATTCAGAGGGATTGCCGATGACCTGCCTCTTAAGCAGTGGCTTACAGAGCATATATGGCCTAAGGAGGCAAAATTTCTAAGTCCTGAGTTTGTCCATGATGGAACATCGCTTGCCTGCCTTGAGATGCTAAAAAGTGGAACAACAACTTTCAATGATATGTATTTCTTCACTGAGGCAATTGCTCAGGTAGCAAAAAAGCTTGGAATAAGAGCTGTTGTAGGGCAGGGGGTTCTTGATTTTCCCACAGCCTCAGGCAAAGGTGCTGATGATTATCTTGCCAAGGCAAAGGAATTCATTGAAAAATATGAAAGCGATGAACTTATACTGCCAGCAGTTGCACCTCATGCCATTTATACGTGTAGCAGGGAAACACTTCTTAAATCAAAAGAACTTGCATTGAAAAATAATGTGCCCATTCATATTCATTTAAGTGAAACATTTCATGAAGTTGAAGAATGCCTTAAAAATAATGGTAAAAGACCTGTCAAATATCTGAAGAATATAGGATTTCTTGAAGGCAGAATAACCGCAGCCCATTCAGTGTGGCTTGATGATGAGGAGATTGACATTATGGCAGAGAGAAATATAGGAGTTTCCCACTGCATAGAAAGCAATCTTAAGCTTTCAAGTGGGATAGCACCTGTGGCAAAAATGATTAAAAAAGGTGTGAAAGTTAGCATGGGGACAGATGGTGCAGCAAGCAATAACAACCTTGACCTCCTTGAAGAAATCTCAATAGCTGCAAAGGTGCAAAAGGGAATAACAGCAGACCCGACTGTGCTTGATGTAAAAACCTGCATGAAAATGCTCACAATATGGGCAGCAGAATCACTGGGAGTTGAAAAAGAAATTGGAAGCATAGAAACTGGTAAAAGGGCGGATTTGGTGCTTATGAATCTTAGAAAACCTCATTTGCAGCCAGTTTATGATATATATTCCACAATAATTTACTCTGCAAAAGCTTCAGACATTGAAGATGTCTTTGTTAATGGTATTCCAGTAATCCTTAACGGAAGGCATCAGTTTATTGATGAGGATGAACTGATTGACAAAGCTATCTGGTGGGCTGAGAGAATCAGAAATTCATAAAGTCTTTAATATAAGTTAAATATTTATTTACATCAGGAAGCTTTTTAAGAATTTCTTCACAAATTCTTATTCCGAACGGAGCGCAAAATCCACATCGTTTCCAATGAGGAGACCCCTCTCTATCGCTGGGGGTGACAAGAGGGGGCATTCCTAATAGAGTGACCGCGGAAAGAGGAATCTCTCCTTTTTCCTAATCATTATGTTTTTTGGTCATTCCGAGGCACATCCGTGCCGAGGAATCTTTTCTTTTTTCTATAACGGAGTAAATCAGAGATTCTTCGGAGGCGTTGAGCCCCCTCAGAATGACAAAATGAAGTGTCATTTTGAAGAACGTTCTATTCTTTCAATCTTGACTCTGATTGATTCTCTCATCTTCCTGCAAAAACTTTTCTCTGGATTTTAAAATCAATTGAATTGTGAATAACTTTACATTCAAACATTTTTCGTAATTCTGAAATTCTGTCATAAATAACTTTACCCTTTCTTATAATTTCTTCAAGAAGAATCAAATTTTTTGTCCGATTTAATACTAAAAGGTCAATTTTGTCAGTTTTAAGCTGCTTTGTTAAAAAAACATGTAAGGAAAGCTCTTCATCCAAGGAAGGATTTGAAACAAAATAAACTGCCAGATCAATGTCACTTGTTGGAGCATAATTACCTTCAGCATAAGAGCCGAATAAATAGGCGAATTCTATTTGAAGTTTATCATGGTAGTTTTCTAAATTTATAAACGCTTTTTTTAATTTTGCTTCCATTTCCATGTGTTAAAGTAGCATAAATCTTAATCTTTAAGCAACTCATATAAAAGCATCTCAAGGCTGCAAGAGCGAGCCTGCCTTAATGAAAGATTTGTTCTGTAAAGCAGATTATAAACACTTGGGTCTGCATTAACTCTGTTTGTATAATACCAGTTTAATGCACCCAAAATCATATCTGGCTCTGTATTTTGGAGTTTATCAATCAACCTGTATGCTCTTTCTTTGTCTTTTTTCTTTATTGCATCAATAAGATCAAAGGCTGTGAATTCACCAAGTTCTGTCAAAATATCTTTAATATCAAAAAGCCCAATGTGAGATTTATCTGTCAAAAGCGATATTTTTTCTATCTCAGACGAAATTAAACCCGGCTGCCCTCCTGTTATGTCTATCAAATAGTAAATTGCATCCTGCTTTAGCGTGATGCCATTCTGACTTGCCTTATACGCTATCCATGTTGGTAAATCTTCTTTCTTTAGATCAAGATTATAAAGGAGAGAGTTTTTATCTTTTTTTAAATAGGCTATCTCATCAGATATTTCTTTATATGAAGCATTACAAAGAAGAATAAGACTGATAGAGCTATGCACCTGTGATGTAATTTTTTTGAGCCATTCAATTCTTTTTTCAGTCTTTTTTATTTTTTCAAAGTTGTAAATTAGCAGAACTGTTTTTGAAGAAAATAAAGATGGTGAGGCGAAAGATGTGATATCAAGTTCTTCAGGAGATTCATAGGTCTCAATTACTACTGGGTCAAAGTTTTTACGGACAAGCCTTGTAACCTCAAACAGAAGAAAAGTATCCTGAGCATAGCAAAAATACATTCTTTTTGGGAGTTTTTCTTTTATTTCCTGTTCAAGTTTTTCTATTTCAAGCATAATTTTTATTGAATTTCTTGAAGATTTTCTTCTTTTTTGTTTTCCTCTGTCTCAAAAATAAGTTTTCTTACCATATCATCGCATATATCCCTTATTAAAGACTCAATTGCAAGGTCTCTGTCTGCAATGATGCTTTGTAAGTCTCTTGTTGTTCTGAAGAATGTTGTAAATGGTGAAGCCGGTGCAAATTCTTTCTTTATCTCCTTTCCTTCGTAAAGAATTGCTTTAACATCAATTATAATCTGATATTCAACTGTATTAAGCCCTATCTCTGAAAGAGTAACCAGACGATAATTTTTTATCTGGATGTCAAGCACTCTGTCAGCGGAAGAAGTGATTGTAAAACCATTGTCAACAAGTGCCTGATAAGCAATCTTTCTCATTTTATCCTGTAACCCTGGCTCAAGGGTGAGATTGTCAACTTTTCTCAGATATATTTCCTGAAAAGGCAGGTCAGCTTTTGTGTGAATGGTATATCCGCAACTTAGTGTTAAAAGATTTAAAAATAGTAATGCCGTGATAAAAAATTTTTTCATAATTTAATCTCCTTGTTGTATGACTCTATAAAATGTTTTATCTGTCTTATAAATTCTTCCACATCAGTTAAATTATTCCTTACAATATTAAACAGTTCAGATGGAGTAATCTCTCTATAAAAATGTACCATTCTATTACGATAACCTGCCATCAAGAAAAGTTTTTCTGACAGTTCCTGATTAACTACTCCTTTGTTGCCTAATTCTTTGGCGATTTTTTTGTATTCAAGCTCTTTATATCCATAAGTTTTAGCAAGGATATGTCTGCCAATGTCAAACATAGCCTCAAGGGTTCGCCTTAAATAGCTCTCTACATAAGCCGGGTTTCTTTTATCAGAGAGAAATTCCTCTTCTGAAATGCTTTGAAAAATTTTCAATTCATTAAGACATTCCTCTATAAAGCCAATTAAATCAACTATTCGCTTTATATTCAAACTGGAAATAACCATCTTCAATTGCCTCTAATACATCTTTTATGAATTCTTTTTGTTTAAAACTTAAATCAGAAGCCTTTTTCATTACAAGCTCCTCATACTCATCGGCAAAATCTTCATCTTTTGCATAGATGCGTACGCCCTTTATAATTTCATACTGAAAAAGTGAATCCTGTTCATGCATAAAAACAAGGTCTATCTCAAAGGGTTCAAAGACAAAGCAAAGGTCACGATAGAGTTCACCGTAAGTTTTTATAATGTTTTCAGGAATTTCTTCAAAAAGCACTGCTATGTCAAGGTCAGAATAAGGCTCAGGCTTTATATCTTCACCATGAAGATATCTCTCACCTAATTCAGCCTGTGAACCGAAAAGATAAATCAAGGAAATTTTATATTTTTCTGCGATTTCATTAATGAGCTTCATAAAATCAAACAGGATTTTCAGCTTTAATTATTATAATGTCTTTGAGATGTTTCGCAATAGAAGTTGCTAACATTCGTGAAATATTTAAAATTTCAATACCTATCATACTACCTTTCTCATCATACTCAATTCTGATATTTTCGGCTACTTCTTCAGAATCTATTGCAATTCCCTCTTTCAGGGATAAATAAAGAATATCCTCTTGTTCATCAAACCATATTTTTATATTCTTATCCATCTGTTTTTCTCCTTAGCTTTTATCTCTTTCTCTATGTTTTTACAAGGATAAACAGTAACTATTTTAAAATTCTCTTCACTTTTAGTATAAACTACTACAAGATTAGTTTCAAATTCCTGAATTTTAACCTTTGAGATGCCTACGAAAGTACGATTTACAATATCATAAAAGGTTAGCTCTGCATTAATCAAAACTCTCTCAATTAAAGTTTTATCAATTTTTCTCTCCTCTATTTTGGCAAGAGCGTGTTTGGAATATTGAATTTTCAATTTGCTACCACGATGTTTACAAGCTTGCCTTTTACAGGGATGACTTTGAGGATTTCTTTTCCATTAACCCACTGTTTTACTTTTTCGTCATCAAGGGCTATTTTCACTATTTCCTCATCGCTCATACCTTGAGGAATCATTATTTTTGAACGAACTTTGCCGTTTATCTGAACCACAAGCTCTATCATCTGTTCACGGGCAAGTGCTTCATCATATGTGGGCCAGGGTTCATTTAAAATAAAACCCTCCTCACCAATTTCTCTCCAGAGTTCCTCTGCAATATGAGGAGCGAAGGGACTTAAAAGTATAAGAAAGTTTCTTATGGCGAACTTGAATACTTTGCGTTCTTCCTCAGTTTTTGGTTCATATCCATAAACTTCATTTACAAATTCCATCAGACGAGCGATTGCTGTGTTGAATTGGTATTCCTTTTCTATGTCAAGAGTAACACGCTTAATTGTTCGGTGGATTAGGCTGATAATAGGTGAGATAGGGGATTCCTTGCCCTCACTACGTTCGGGCTCGGAATGACAATAAAAAGCAGGTTCAGCATGACCTTCCTCTGTCATTCCGATGGAGCTTGCCTCTGACTCACTTATATGTATCTCTCTTATCCATTTATTGTGCTTGTAAATAAGAGCATACACTCTTTTTAAAAATCTGTGAGCACCTTCAACCCCCTGAGAAGACCATTCAAGGTCTTTTTCAGGAGGTGCTGCAAAGAGGGTAAAAACCCTTACTGTATCTGTTCCATACTGCTCAATCATTTCATCAGGGTCAATAATGTTTTTCTTTGATTTGGACATTTTTTCAACTCTTCCAACTGTGACAGAACTTCCACAATGAATGCATTTTTCATCTTTTACTTCCTTTGGAAAGAGATAATCATGCTCAGGACAACGATAACTTTCCATGCAAACCATTCCCTGTGTAAGAAGTCTTTCAAATGGTTCATCAAAAGGAACAATACCAATGTCTCTGAGCACCTTTGTAAAAAATCTTGCATAAAGTAGATGAAGCACTGCATGCTCAATTCCACCAATGTATTGGTCAACAGGCATCCAGTATTTTATTTTTTCTTTGTGAAATGCATCTTCACTATGTAGGGAACAATATCTTACAAAATACCATGAAGAGTCCACAAAGGTATCCATTGTGTCTGTTTCTCTTCTTGCATTACCCCCACAATTAGGACATTTTGTCTTATAGAATTCTTCAACATACTTAAGAGGGGACTCACCTTTACCTGTAAGATTTACATTTTCTGGTAAAATCACTGGTAAGTCTTCCTCAGGAACAGGAACTATTCCACAGGAATCGCAATATATTATTGGAATTGGTGTGCCCCAGTAACGCTGTCTTGAAATTCCCCAGTCACGAAGTCTGTAATTAATAGTTTTTTTGCCAAGTTTTTTTCCCTCTATATAATCAGCAACTGCTTTTTTGCCTTCCCTTGAGGGAAGACCTGAAAACTCTCCTGAATTAACCATTACACCTTCATCTTCAAATGCTTCGTTAAGAGGCTCGGAAAGTTCAGAATCTTTAGGTTTTATAACAACTTTTATTGGAATTCCATATCTTACAGCAAACTCAAAGTCTCTCTGATCATGGGCTGGAACACTCATTATTGCTCCTGTTCCGTATTCCATAAGAACAAAATTGGCAATCCAGATGGGGACTTTTTCTCCATTTAGAGGATTTATAGCGTATTTACCTGTAAAAATTCCTTCTTTTATCTCTGGCTCGCGTTGAAGTTGTCTTATTCTTCTTAATGCCTCTTTATCCTCGCAAAGTCTTTCAGACATAGGATGCTCGGGAGAAATACACATAAAAGTAACACCAAAGATTGTGTCTGGTCTTGTTGTAAAGATTCTTAAAGCCTCATTCATGCCTTCAATTGGAAAATCAACTTCAACTCCCTCACTTTTCCCAATCCAGTTACGCTGCATGGTAAGCACCTTTTCGGGCCAACCAGTAAGTCTATCACAGTCTTTAAGAAGTTCTTCAGCATAGGCTGTGATTTTCAGAAACCACTGCTCAAGTTCCTTTTGCTCAACCTGAGTTTCACATCTCCAGCAAGCGCCATCAATCACTTGCTCATTAGCAAGCACAGTTGCACAAGAAGGACACCAGTTAACAAAGGATGATTTTCTATATGCAAGACCTCGTTCATAAAGTTTAAGGAATATCCATTGATTCCACTTATAGTATTCAGGACTGCAAGTAGTAACCTCACGCCTCCAGTCATAGCTTAAGCCAAGTTTTATGAGCTGGTTTTTCATATAATCTATGTTTTCATATGTCCACTTCGCAGGATGCACTCCATGTTTTATTGCAGCATTTTCTGCAGGAAGTCCGAAAGCATCCCATCCCATCGGATGAAGCACTTTTAAGCCTTTCATTCTCTTGTATCTTGCAATAACATCACCAATTGCATAGTTACGAACGTGTCCCATGTGAATTCTTCCTGATGGATAAGGAAACATCTCAAGGCAGTAGAATTTTTGTTTTGAGCTATCTTCATTTACTTCAAAAAGTTTATTTTTTAGCCATTCATTCTGCCATTTAGTCTCTATATTTTTGAAATTGTAGTTTTGATTCATAGCTCCTCCTGCTTTTTTTAATGAGTCTATTCAATCGCTTGTAATTTATTGAAAATCAATAAACTACAAGTCCTCTTATTTTCTAATTATCTCCAACTGTCATTCCTCTTCTTGTCATTCCGAGGAGCGTTAGCGACGAGGAATCTCCTCGCCTCCAAAGGAGTAGACCCCTCGCTTACGCTCGGGGTGACAGAATAAGACTGTCATTCAGAGCCGAGCGAAGCGAGCCCTGAGCCTTAGGCGAAGGGTAACCCTTTCGGGTCAGATTCCTCGGGGTCATTGAGACCCCCCTCAGAATGACCTTTAATTATTGAACAGGCTCTGTATTATTTGCAGTATTATATAGAGAAAAATCACAAAAATTCAAACAGTGAAGATACCTGAAATCATTAATAATCCAAGAATTATCAGAGAGACTCCTATGAGATAATTAATCCACCTAAAAATTTTCATGAATTTTCTTAGATATCGCATGACTGTATCAATTAATAATGAAGAAATCAGGAAAGGTATGGCTATTCCCATAGAGTAAGCTCCCAGCATTTTTATTCCTGACACAATACTGCCACTCATGCTTGAATAAATAAGAATGCTGCCAAGCACAGGACCAATGCAGGGAGACCAACCAGCGGCAAATCCTACTCCTATAAGAAATGCTCCTACGGGAGTACCAAATTTCTGCGCTTTAACATTTAATCTGAATTCTCTCACAAAAAAACCTGACTTTATTAGACCTATGAGAACTAATCCAAATAAAATAAGAAAAACTCCACCTATTATTCTTAAGTAATCCTGATAATCAAAAAAAAGTGTTCCAATGAAAGAACTTCCGACTCCAAGAGCAAGATAAACTGTAGAAAAACCAGCAATGAATATTAGAGTATAAATAAAAATACGCAAACGAGAATTGCCCACTGACAATTCAGCTGTAGAAAGTCCTGAAAAAAGTGAAATGTAAACAGGAAGTAATGGGAGAATACAGGGAGAAAAAAAGCTTATAATGCCACCTAAGAAAGCAGCTGTAAAAGTTACTTCATTCATCTACTACACTCAGATGGGTCTCCCTTAAGTTTGTCAATGGCATGGGGAAGGGCATCTATGATAACTTCAAGGCATTCTCTAACAGCCTTTGGACTACCCGGAAGATTTATTACCAAAGTTTTTCCTTTAATTCCTGCTACTGCTCTTGAAAGCATGGCAGTTTTTGTTTTAGCAAGCCCCACCAATCTCATTGCCTCAGCAATACCTGGAACTTCTTTCTCAATAATCTCAAGAGTTGCATCAGGTGTAACATCTCGTGGATGTAACCCTGTTCCACCATTAGTTAATATGAGGTCTACTTTATCAAGCTCATCAATTATTGCCTTTTTTATTAAATCTTTCTCATCAGGAACAATTTTGTAGGAAATAACTTCTGCCCATGATGAAACCATGTCTTCAATAACTTTCCCGCTTAAGTCTTCTCTTTGTCCTTTTGAACTTTTGTCAGAAACAGTTATAATTGCAACTTTGTATTTCATAGTTTTATTATTTCATCTCCCACTTTAATTTTCCCACCTTTTATTACTTTGGCAAATACTCCTTCTCTTGGCATAATGCAATCTCCCACTATTTTAAAAATCTCACATTTGCTGTGGCATTTTTTGCCATGCTGAGTTATCTCTAAAATTATCTCACCAATCTTGAGTTTTGTTCCCACTGGAAGAGTTGATAAATCAATACCTTCGGTGGTAATGTTTTCGGCAAAGTCTCCATAATTAAGATTTAAGCCCTTATCCTTCATTTTTTGGATACTTTCCTGAGATAAAAGGCTTATCTGTCTATGCCAGTGAGAGCCTGCATGGGCATCTTCCTTTATTCCATAGTTTTCAACAACTATGGCTTCTCCAATAGGCTTTTTTGTTGTGCCTTTTGTTTGGCTGATGTTTATTGAGACTACTTTTGCAGACATATCACAATTATAAAATATCAACTAATGAATAAGCAAAACAGGTTTTAGTGAATTCTTTATAACTGACTCAGCTACACTTCCGATTATAATTGCTTCAGTATAAGACCTTCCCTTTGAACCTATTACAACAAGGTCTACATCTTTGGATTTCTTGATTATTTCATCTGCAGGAATTCCTGAAAGAATTTCATAATTTAAAGTTTTGTTTACTTTTTTAAATTGTTCCTGAGCGTTTTCTTTTAAGTAATCAATATATTTTTCTATTTCTTCAGGTTCTTCAATAATGCCTTTAACTTTTTGTTCAGGCACAACATGTAAAACTCTCAATTCACTATGCCATTTTTTCGCTATAGTTTGAGCGATAGTTAAGGCTCTTAAAGAATGTTCAGAAAAATCAATAGGACATAGAATCTTTTTTATTTTGATATATTCTGGATTTATTTCTTTAAAATCTTCTCCTTTTACAATAAGAACAGGCACTTTAAGTCCTTTAAGAATTCTTTCAGAAGTAGAAGGTCTTGTAATATGTGTTTTAAACCCTATTACAGCAAAACTGTTTTCATTCTTTATGACTTCCTTAATGCTTTCAATTAGTCTGCCAAAAACAACTTTGACGTCAATATTAGTTATATATGGAACAAGTTGTTCTGCCAGTTTTTTTAATTTTTCTTCTATTTTTTTCTTTTCTTTATTAATGTAAGGTGTTAAATATGCTGGTGGAGTCAGTGTATATTCCATAATATGAAAAAGGCAGAGATTCCTGCAATCAAAAGTTTGAGAAAGCCATACTGCATGCGAAAGCACCAGAGGTGTAGCTGATTTAAAATCTATGGCAACATAAATTCTTTCTATATTCATGTTTTCAAAGGCTTCCCAAGCTTTTCTTCAACTGACTTAATTTTTGCTTCAATTCTTCCTTTAGCACCTTTTCTATCATCAATCTTTATATCAATAACCACTCTTTCCACTTCATTCATTAATATATCCCGACATTTTTTTATCAGTCCTATTACTTCATCCCATTCTCCCTCAATAATTGTTCCCATTGCATGAAGTCTGTAGGGAAGTCCGCTTTCATCAACTACTTTTATAACTTTTGCTACATATTGACTGACACTTACCCCAACTCCTAAAGGAATTATACTAAATTGTGCAATCATTTTTTACCTCCTTGAGAACTTTAACATATTCCTAATAAACATCTCCAGAAACTTTTACTGTTAAGTCCCCAAGCATGTTTGTATAACTACCAAGTTCATTGTCATACCAGCCATATATCACTGCCTGGGTTACAGGAATTTGTAATTTATCAGTAACAGGTGAGCCAATGTTACACATTTTTGATATATCAAGTGTAATCATGGCGGTTCTTGTGTGTGTTTCGCTACCTTCAATTATTGCTGCTGGTCCGAAAAATCCAATTATGTCCGTGGATACTTTCTGATCATCAGTGAAAAGCAGATATCCTCTTTTTTCTCTTTCAGCAGCCTCCTGATAGATTTTATTTATCAGGTCTCCATCAATAATATTGCTTTCTTCATCTCTAAAAGCTACAACGAGTATTATCAATGAACCTGTCACAACAGGAACTCTCACTGATTGAGCTATAAAACCAATATTTTTCATCTCAGGTAAAACAAGTGCAAGCGTTTTTGCTGCACCAGTGCTTGTAAGTATTATGTTGTTCATAGCAGAACGTATTTTTCTTAAATCCTTTGCATCAGTTTTAGGTACCCTATCAAGCACCTGCTGAGATGCTGTTACTGCATGAACTGTTGCCATTGAAACACTGAGAATTCTTTCTGCACCGAAATAGTCAAGAAGTGGTTTCATCATATGGGCAAGGCATGTTGTTGTACAAGAAGCACCTGAGATGATTAAATGTTTTTTACTTTCATACATTTCTTCATTTATTCCCATTATTACTGTTACTGCATCATCTGGAATTTCCTTAGCTTTATCTTTTATTTTAAAAGGTGCGCTAACCAATACTTTATATGCTCCTGACTCAAGATGTCCTCTTACAGAACCTTCCTTTAAATCCGATGGCAGCGTAGGATCAAGAAATTTTCCTGTTGTATCAACCACAAGTCTTACGCCGTATTTCCCCCATCCTATATCCTTTGGATTTCTATTCTCTGTAAGAATCTTTACTGGAACTCCATCAATAACAATTATGGAATTTGCTTCATCTACTTTTTCTATAACTGATTTTGAATGATAGCCATAAAGATAGTTATGAAGCCTGCCATATGTAGAGTCATGCTCAATATAGAAAGCCACATCCTGCAATGATTTACCAACCTTTCTACCAAGATTAACAACAATCTGAGAGAAATGCTTTCTACCAATATGATGCCATAGGGTAAGTTTACCAATTCGTCCCAATCCATTAATACCCAGAATAGATTCAGTCATTTTAAACCTCCTTGTTTAATTTAAAAATACTCAGATGAAAGATAAATGGTTTGTGTTAAATGTTTACCAAGATAAACCATACCATTTCTACCGTCAATACTTATAAAATCTCCCTTTTTAAGTATTCTCTTGCCAATTCTACACTTTTTATCACTCTGATATACTGTCATTTTTGAAAAACCAACCACACATGTTTTGCCAAGTTTTGTAGCTATTATAGACGCATGGGATGTAGAACCTCCTCTGGCTGTAAGTATTCCATCAGCAGAAGCAATATGCACTATATCATCAGGAACAGTATCTGCTCTTACAAGAATAACAGGAGTTTGCGCATCCTGTTGTTTAAACTCTTTTATATCATCCACATCAAAAACAATTCTTCCAGATGTTGCTCCACCACTTACGCCTATCCCTGTTCCAAGTCTGTTTTCATTCAGCGATTCTGTCGGAATAAACACTGTCATAAGCTCTCTTTTAGCATAACTCATCTCTCTTGTTTGAAGAATATATAAATCATTTTTACCTCTTCCCTCAAAGGTAAACTCTATTTCCTGATGATCCCATCTTTCTTTATAAATCAGTCTTTCCGCAATCTCTATTAAAGATTCATAAATTTCAGGGAAAGCTTCTTCAAGGGATTTTTCATTTATTCTTCCTTCAATTATTTTTTGTTCTATTGAAATCGGATAAGTTTTCACCAGTCCTGAAACAATATCTTCACCCTGAGCTCCTGTAGTATAATCTCCCCATAATACAAGTCTATCCATGGATTCTTTTGGATTTCTTGTAAACAAAACACCTGAGCCTGCGTTTATATCAAGATTGCCAAATACCATTTTTTGAACTACAACAGCTGTTCCCCAGTCTTCAGAAATCCCAAGAATTTCTCTATAAGCTTTAGCCTTATTTGAATACCATGAGTTAAAAACCTGAGAAATTGCTATTTTAAGCTGCTTCCATGGGTCTTCCTCTATGTAAATACCCTTAGATAAAATAAAGTCTCTGTATGCCATGGCAACTTCTTTCATCTGCAAAGGAGCAAATTGAATTTTAAGTTCTGCTTTATATTTTTTCTTGAACTCATTGATTATACTGTCAAATTCATCTCTATCCAATCCAAAAGACATTCCCCAGCACTGCAAAAATCTTCTATAACTATCCCAGGCAAACCACGGTTTACCTGTTTGCTTTATAAGTCCTTCTATGATTTTTTCATTAATTCCAACATTTAAGAAAGAGTTCATCATTCCAGGCATTGATATTGCTCCACCACTTCTTACAGAGACCAATAATGGATTTGATGCTTCACCAAAAGTTTTTTTCGTAAATGCCTCCAGTCTTTTAATTGCTGAGTGAATTTCTTTATTTAAATGTTCTTTAACGGGTTCAAAATTATTTATTGCTTCCTTGCATCTGAAAACTTCTGTTGTTAGAATAAATCCTGGTGGCACAGAGATTCCCTTAGATGCAAGTTTAATTAAGTTATGTCCTTTGTTGCCGAGATGAATTCTATCATTAATTTCTTCTCTCGGATGATAAATGTCACACAGAATTTTTTTAGGGTCATAAGTCATTAAAAGGTCAAGGTCTTTGTATTCAAGTTTTTCTGCCTGATTGTATGAAGCTTTTATAATTCTACTGATAAGTCTGTCAAGCTGGCTTAAACCAGGATACTGGACCACCATTTCTCTTAAAAATTTTTCTGAAAGAGCATTTATTAGCTCAAACTCTTCAAGTTCAGTTTTTTTAATATTTTTTGAAATTTTTATCACTATTTTTTTAAGCCATTTTTTATAGGGCGCGGTGCAGTAAGTATTGACTATGTCGCTTACTGATTCTGTAAAATTTCTAAAAATGTCCATATATTGCGAAAATGTGAATCTCCTTATCTCCAGAGCTACGGAAAGCATTAAAAGAGTATTAATGTATTTTTGAGAAGAAATCCCATTAAGTTCAAGAATTTTTCCGAAAAGTTTAAGATATTTTTCTATTCTGAAAAGAGTCGCTCTTGTAATGAAGCTAAGGTCTATAGACTGTTCAAGCTCATCAAGGAGTGTATTAAGCAAGCTTTCAAGTCGTAAATAAACAGATAGAGCATTAAATTTTCTTTCGCTATATCTTCCTGATACAGAAGGGATTCCTGCAACTATATGTCTTTTGTGGGTTATGTCTTCAAAGGCTTCATATTTTTCAGGTGAAACTATAATATTTTTCAGGATTTCAAGATATGTTACAGTAGATTCCACTTTTTTGAATAAAGAATGTTCTGATAAAACTTCAATTAAAAAACTCGCATCAGGTAATCCATGATAAAAAGCTTCTTTTAAGAAACTTTCAACTTCTTTGCAGTCTGTTTTATATTTTGCATAAAGTAGCTGATATAGCCTTATCGCTAAAACTGCTTTAGTTTTAATGATATCTGTGACAGGATAAGATTCTATTTTATTGACTATTACATCTATTGAAGTTGAAAGAATTTTCTCTATAGACCCAAATTCTTTTGAATTCAAAAGCCTTTCAAATAAATGCTGAAGTTCCTTGAAATGCTCATCTATAAAATCAAGCTCTCTTAAAACTTCTTCTGGAATATAGTCTACCAAAATTTTTCTTTCACCTGTAATCCAGAATTCTATTATTTTTTCCATTACATCAACCAGCAAAGGACTGCTTTCTACATGAATTTGTTTTCTTATAAAATGCATAAGAGGATCTTTTCTTTTAAAAATTTCATCAACCTGTGTAGAAACTGTTCTTAAGTGTCCTTCTGCATTTATTTCATTAAAATAAACAGGAATTTTTTTTAAAAGTGGTTTGACTAAATAAAATATCTGAGAGATATCTGAATTAAGAAATTTTGTTATTTCTCTTTGGAAAAGATCTGTATCCTTTACATGAATACCTCCAAAAAATAAATAAATACACAGGGCTGATATGAGGTCTTTTGAGTCTACAGGATTTTTTGAAATTAAATTAAACCATAATTTTAAATTAATTAAATGATAACGATTAACATTTATCGTGTAATTGTTATAAAAGCCTTTAAATTGAGGAGCATGAAATCCGAGTAATATCAGATGTTCTATATAAGAATTTAGAATTTCTTTATTGTTTGATTTATAAACAGCATCGCCTATATCTTCAAGTGAAAACATTACAGCATCGGGAAATATATAGAAAAATTTATCAAATTGAGAAAAAACAACATCAAAAAAAGTAAGAAATTTTTTAATATCAAGTTTTTGTGACTGTAGTAAGAAATTTTTTATAATTCTTCCAAGTTCTCTAAGAGAAAACTCGTGAATTTCTCTTAACTGTTGATTTTCCATTATCCATAGTAAGTAATAGGCTGTAACTTTCAGATTAAGCCAAGAATTACCAGAATCTGAAAGTTTTTTAGGAATTTCTCTGAATTTGTTGAAAATTTCTTTATCAGAAGGAAGACTAAGAAGTCTATTAATGTCAGTAATTTTTGAAATTTCTTCAACTGTTGTTTTAATTTCCTTAAATAAAGACTCACAGAATGGCTTTATTAAATCTATTCCTTCAATAGAGAATTTTTTAAAATACTCATCAGGGGAAGGAATTGACAGACACAATGAATAAAATGTCTGAATATACTTTTGATAAAGTTTTATAAAGGAATTCATTAATTGAGAATCTTTGATTTCTTTTTTTATGATTTCTTTGCCTATATTTTTCAAAACTCCAAGTTGAGGGATATAATGGTAGAGTTCAATGGTGTTTAAATATTCAAAAATATCTGAAATAATTTTTCTGTAAGAGCAGTTTTTAACCACCTCTTCTTCTTCAAGAAGTTTCATGATAATTTTCAAAATAGCCTTTAAAAATGCTTGTTTTTCATCACTTTGTTGAAAACCCTGAATTAAATAATTAATTAATGTGCAAGTTGCCTCATATCCATGAGAATTTTTTAAATAAAAGCCTGCGTATTTTATATAATGATTTTCTATTTCCTGTGCTATTGTAAGAGAATAAGTTGAATGCTTTAATTTTTCAATTAAATTTACGGCATTTTTCAGAACTCCAGGATAGGAAGAAAAAATACTGCTTATTTTTTCAAGCTCTCTCCAGATGACCTGTTTCATTTCCATTTAATTATATCAAAAATTTATAGGAATCAAAAGTTCTTGTATGTTAAAATTTAATAAAAGGTTTTTTATAAAATGAATAACGATAACCTTTTTCACAATATCCATGAAGAATGTGGTGTATTTGGCATCTTTGGACATCCTGAAGCTGCCAATTTAACTTATCTTGGACTCTATGCGCTTCAGCACAGAGGACAAGAAGGAGCTGGCATATGCTCTTCTGATGGAACGAAGCTTTTTCTTGAAAAATCCTTAGGACTTGTTGCGGATATTTTTAATGAGAAGGTTATAAAAAAACTACCTGGACACATTGCAATAGGTCACAATAGATACTCTACAACAGGTTCAAGCACTATAGAAAATGTTCAGCCGCTAATGGCTACATATAGTCTTGGAAGTATTGCAATTGCCCATAATGGAAATTTGATTGATATTGACCCTCTGAAACAAAGGCTTGAACGAGACGGAGCTATATTCCAGAGCACATCTGATAGCGAGATAATTCTTCATCTTATTGCACGAGCTAAAAGCGGTGAGCCAAGAGAAAGGATTGCAAATGCAGTAAGACAAATATCAGGAGCTTTTTCCCTTTTGCTCATGACTGAAACAGAATTAATTGCTATTAGAGATCCTTATGGAATTAGACCTTTAGCCTTAGGGCAAATTAAAGATTCTTATGTGGTTGCTTCTGAAACTTGTGCTTTTGATTTAATTGGAGCAAATTATATAAGAGACATTAATCCAGGGGAGATGCTGATAATCAATGAAAATGGATTAAACTCAATCAAGATATTTAATTCTGTTAAACCAGCTCACTGTGTTTTTGAATTTATATATTTTGCCAGACCAGATAGTTATATTTTTGATCATATATGTGTAAACACAGTAAGAAAAGAACTTGGTAGGCAGCTTGCAAGAGAACATGCGGTTGAAGCTGATCTGGTTATTCCTGTTCCTGATTCAGGTGTACCGGCAGCTTTGGGATATGCTGAAGAAAGCGAAATTCCCTTTGAGTTTGGATTAATAAGAAATCACTATGTTGGAAGAACATTCATAGAGCCAAAACAAAGCATTAGACATTTTGGAGTTAAAGTAAAACTTAATCCAGTGAGAGATGCTTTGAGGGGTAAGAGAGTTATAGTTATAGATGACTCAATTGTTAGAGGAACAACTTCAAAAAAAATAGTAAAAATGCTTAGAGAACTTGGGGGTGCGAAAGAAGTTCATATGAGAATTAGCTCTCCTCCTACAATAGGTCCTTGTTTTTACGGAATAGATACTCCAACAAGACAGGAACTGATAGCTTCATCTCATAAAATTGAAGAAATAAGAAAATACACAACAGCGGACTCTCTTGGTTATCTAAGTATTGAAGGATTAAGAAAGGTAATTCCTAATTCTGATATTTACTGCATGGCCTGTTTTAACTGCAAATATCCAATTGAGTTCCAATCTAAAAAAGTCAGTCAACTGGAGCTTTTTGAATGAATCTTGAACCTCTTGAAAATATATTCAGGATAAATTTAAAAGTGAAATCCCATGAAAAAGTTCTTCTGTTTACAGACCTGATAAGAGGCGATGAAACTCTTTCCGGATATGAAAAAGATAGAAGAAAAGCTCTCAGGGATATTGCTCTAAGGTTGAAAGATATAGGAAACAATTTCTGCAAAAAAATAGTTTATTTTGAGTATCCAGCCACAGGCTCTCACGGAATTGAACCGCCTAAAGAGTTGTGGAGTCTTGCTTTTGGGAAAAAAATTATAGATAAACTTAATGATAAAGGGCTTTTTAATAAACTGATTTTAAAGAAGATATCAAAAAGGGAACTTTCTGAAGTTAAAAGAGTTATAAGACAACATAAAGCCGATGCTGTAAATGCTGTAATAGCGCTTTCTAATTTTTCCACAAGCCATACAAATTTTAGAGACCTTTTAACAAAATGTTGCGGGACAAGATATGCAAGTATGCCTCTTTTTGACCCTTCAATGCTTGATGGTGCTATGAAAGCAGACTGGAAAGAAGTTCATAAAAGATCTGAGGAAATAAAGAAATTTCTTGACAGAGTAAAAAAAATAAGGATACAAACTCCGAATGGAACGAATATAACCTTTAAAAAAGGAAATAGAAAAGTTCATGTGGATTCAGGAATTTTAACCCGTAAAGGCTCTTTTGGTAACCTCCCTGCAGGAGAGGTATTTCTTGCACCAATTGAAAATACTGCTGAAGGGACACTTGTAGTAGAGTGGTCACCAACAAGAAAACTTGAAAGCCCTTTGATTATGAGTGTGAAAAAGGGAAAAGTTGCTTCCATTGAAGGAACAGAGCCTTATAAAGAAGAGCTTGAAAAGAAACTTAATGAGAGAGAAGAAAATAAAAATATTGCCGAACTGGGAATAGGTACAAATGATAAAGCAAGCAAGCCAGACAACATACTTGAGTCAGAAAAAATACTCGGCACAGTTCATATCGCTTTGGGTGATAATTCTTCTTTTGGAGGAAAAGTGAGAACTCCCTTCCATCAGGATTTTATTTTCTTTGAACCAACAGTTTTTGGGCTCAATGACAAAAATGAAGAGATAAAAATTCTTGAAAAAGGTATTCTTCTGATATAATATTTTTTATGAAAGCAAAATTAGAAATAGAATTTAAAGAAATACCTGTAGAGAAAATACAGCAAACATTATTGGAAATACTTCATGCTCTAAAAGTCGTTGATATGATTGAGGATGGGAAGTTTGAGATATTTACTCCCAATGGTGTTGTAACTGAAAAGTGTATATTACAGCAAAGCAGAGTAATCGCCTGAAGAAGAAATCCTCTGCTGTAAGCAGAGTCAATCAAAAATGTCCATAAAAATAGTCTGTCAGAATAAAAAAGCTTATGCTGATTATTTCATTGATGAAACAATTGAAGCAGGAATAGTTCTTACAGGAACAGAGGTAAAATCTCTAAGACAGGGCAAAGCAAATCTTAAAGATAGTTATGTCATAATCAAAGACAATGAAGCGTGGTTACTTAACTGTCATATAAGTCCTTACAGTCACGGAAATATTTTCAATCATGACCCTTTGAGAACAAGAAAACTCCTTTTACATAAAAAAGAAATAGAAAGATTGAGAGGCAAAATTCAGCAGCAGGGCTATACACTGATTCCGCTTAAGATATATTTCAAAGGACCATATGTTAAAGTTGAAGTAGCTCTTGCAAGGGGTAGAAAGAAATACGAAAAAAGAGATATAATTAAAAAAAGAGAAGCTCAAAGAGAAATTGAGCGTGCCCTAAAAAACAAATGATCTTTAACAAGGGGGCGAAAGGACTCGACGGAGGTAGTGAGGGCTAAGCTGCATGCCGTGGTTCCTGCCACCACGTAAAACAGGTAGGGAAAACACAACTGCCAACAACGAATTGGCACTCGCTGCTTAATTAAAAGCAGCCGTTTTCCCAAGTTCTGCTCTGAGGCTTGGGCAAGGCGTCATAAATCAGAGCTATCCTAAGGCACAAACCCGATGCCTTAGGGAGAGCTAAGGGTTGTAGGAGCTTAGAGAGCCTGTGGAAGGGCGAGCTAACTTCCGAATCCTAAAACTTCCACTAAGCATGTAGATGCTTAGAAGTAGCACCTTCGGACGCGGGTTCGATTCCCGCCGCCTCCACCAAAAAGGCTTTTAAAGTCAATAAGTTTGTCATCAAAAACTCTATCCGGAAATTTTTTATCGTGTATAAAGATCCCAAATCAATGATATTAGTTAAAGGGAACTAAGGATTAAAATAGGTAATATCAGGGCAGTTATATAAAATAATATCCCTCTTTTCCAATTGAAATTTAATAATTTGCAGATTCCTCTAAAATAATTAAAGAAGAAAACAATTAATAAAAATGAAAAAATAACTAATAATCCTATAATATTTTCATTGCTTAAAATTCTAATGATGTATATGCAACCAAACCAAACAAATATGGGAATCCAGCTCAATAAATAATAAAATTGAAAATTCGAAAAAACAGATAAATTTATTTTTTTCCTTAAAAATGGTATTTGAAATAATTCAATGTATGAGGATAAAAATAAATATCGTATTACGATATATGTTAAATATTAAATTAAAAGATATAAGGCTACTAATTTTTCTGGATGATATCTCTATAATAAGCCTTCCGAAAGATTTTACAAAGTTAGGAATATCAGTAAGAGTTCTCTTTTAGAGGTTTGTATTTTCATTTAGATTTTTGTTGAGGCAATTTGAATAATGATAAAAATGACAGAAATTGTGTTATGATTGTATTCAAACATGAGTGGTATTACAATAAATAGCAAGGCTTCTTTAAAAGCATTAAAACATGTATCCAATAAGAATAAAACAGTAAAATCTATTATAGGGCAAATTGTTGATATTATTAATAACATTATATATAAAGGTGAGCTAAGAATAAAAAACGGTTTTATAGATACTATTGTTGAAACAGATATCAAATCAGACATATTTATTGTGCCTCCTTTTGTTGATGCTCATGTGCATATTGAAAGCTCAATGCTTGTTCCAAGTGAGTTTGCACGAGTGGCTTTAACACGTGGAGTAATCGCCACTGTATCAGATCCTCATGAGATAGCCAATGTAATGGGCATGGAAGGTATTAGATATATGATAGATGAGCCTAAAAAACTACCTTTTAGATTTTATTTTGGTGCTCCTTCCTGCGTGCCTGCGACTCCTTTTGATACTTCAGGAGCAATAATTGGTGTAAAAGAGATAGATGTTCTACTTCAGCAAAAAGACATATACTTTCTCTCGGAGATGATGAACTTCCCTGGCGTAATTAAAAAGGATGCGCAGGTAATGGCAAAGATAGCTTTAGCCAAAAAATATAGAAAAAACATTGATGGACATGCTCCTTCTTTAAGAGGTGAAAAACTTGACAGATATATTGAAGCTGGTATAAGTACAGATCATGAGACTATAGACATTGAAGAAGGCAGAGAGAAGCTACAAAAAGGTATGAAACTTCTCATAAGAGAAGGATCCGCAGCAAAGAATCTTGAAAAGTTATCTCCTCTTATAAAAGAATTTCCTGACATGTGTATGTTTTGTTCAGATGATATGCACCCTGATGACTTGATGAAAACATATATAGATGACATGATAAGAAGACTTCTGAAAAAAGGCTTTGACCCTATCACTGTGCTTAAATGTGCCTCATTAAACGCTGCAAAACATTACGGTATTGACATGGGATTTTTACAAAAAGGAAGCAAGGCTGACTTTGTGATAGTTGATAATTTAACAGATTTCAACATAGTTTGCACTGTCATAGATGGAAAGATTGTAGCTACTGGGGAAAAGTGTTTTCTTCCAAGACAAAAAGTCCCCATAATCAATAAATTTAATGCAACTGAAAAAAGTCCTGATGACTTTAAAGTATTTGCAGAGAGTTCTATTATTAATGTTATTGAAGTAATAGATGGGCAGATTTATACCAAAAGATTGTCTGCAAAGGCTAAAATTGTTAAGGGGCAAGTAGTTTCTGATATAAAAAAGGATATACTTAAAATAGCTCTTGTAAATAGATATGAAGACAAACCACCGGTGGTGGGATTTATAAAAAACTTTGGGCTTAAAAAAGGTGCTATAGCTACATCAGTAGCCCATGATTCCCATAATATACTATGCGTAGGAGTAAAAGATACTGATATAGCATCAGCAGTCAATGCGGTCATAAAATACAAAGGCGGGCTTTCTGTGTATTGTAATGGTATAGAAGAGACACTGGAGCTTCCTGTAGCTGGAATAATGTCTGATAAAGACTGCGGTTATGTAGCTAATAAATATATTACTCTTACCAACATGGCAAAGGAATTAGGCTGTAACCTCAATGCGCCATTTATCACTCTCTCATTTATGGCACTTATAGTAATACCTGAACTTAAGATAAGTGAAAAAGGACTCTTTGATGTGATAAGTTTCAGTCCTATAAAATTGTTTCAGTAATATCCTAAAATCATTATGATTCTTGCAATATAAAATTCAAATCCTTTGTTGATGGTTTTGATATCGTTCTCCTTTTAGATCTTTCTTTATAGTGTTTCTTTAGATACTCTAAGAGGCTTAGCAATAGCTCTTGTGTCAAGCTATGGATTGTGTTTTTTGAGATTTCTTATTTCTACCCAATCTTTCATGCTAATTACCCTTTCCTTTCACCCTTTTTGGGGAGGTTATTTTAATCTAAGTGTGGGTCAGTTTTCGTGAGAATTTTCATTAAAGATCTTGACTAATACAAAATAAATTTCAGATTTAATCTTGACTATGCAAATCAATCTTCTTTTTAGGCTACCACTACCTCAACAGGAATTGATTTACTGATGCCTAAAGTTTTACTTACATAGAGTTTTTCAATTCCGATTACTTTTCCCTCTTTATCTTTCTTAAAAATTATATCTTCCCCCTGCTTCTTCGCAGATTGTCTCATCTTCAGGATTGCCAAACCATATGTCAAGTGTATCTGAATCTTTGTTGTAGTACACTACTACTTTGCCCATATTACATCATCTTCCTTTACTTTATCTGTGGGGTAAGCTGTTATTAAAAATCCTTCATTTTTAAAATGCTTAGCCACTGAGCAATATAGTCTATCAAATTTTTTGTTAATTCGAATAGATAATTGAATTTCAGAAAAATGTTGAAATTATCTTTATCAAACTAATCTACAAATGTGTTGGTTATTAAGTCCTATGCCCTTTTCCTATTTATTTTTCTTCATAATATCTAAAATTTCTTCAATTAAAGGTTTTACTTGAGGAATATCTCTTTTAACTGTTTCCCACACTCTTTCATATATTACACCAAAATATTCATGAATTAGCTTATCTCTCATCCCAGCCATTTTTTGCCATGGAATTTGAGGATATTTTTTCTTGTATTTCCAGGGATTTTTTCAACAGCCTCCCCTATTATCTCAAGAGCCCTAATAACCGCATAAACAGTTCTTGTATCTTTGACAAAATCCTCATAATTCATTTCAGATGTGAAGGTTATTGACTTGTCCATTGCGTCCACAATGTCATTCAAATAATCTTTTATCTCTCTTTTCATAAATAGATTACTTCCCTTAATATATTCTTACCTATATAAGGTTTTAATGCTTTTTTTTCAACCAAATCCACTTTTATGCCCACTTTTTTTCTTAAATAATCCTCTATTTCAATAAAGTCAAAAAGGCTAATTCCTGCATTTTCCTCAAACTCAACAAGAATATCAATATCGCTATTTTTCTTTTGTTCTCCGCGAACCCAAGAACCAAACACTCCAATCTCTTTAATTTTGTACTTTTTTACTAATTCAGGTTTAAGGTTTTCTAAGATTGTCTTGATTTCTTTTAAAGTTTTAGCTTTTTTGTTCATTTTCTTTTATATTTACTTTTTAAAGTATAAGATTTATCTTTTTCTATTTTATCTAATCGGAAAAACTTCTTCAATTTATTTTTTCTGTCATGTTTTTTCCCTTTCGCATTTTTAAGATTGAATTTATGCAATATTTTACAAATTAAATTCTTGCAACTCTATCCGAACTCTATCCGACGCAAAAATAAAATCCAATAAATTCAATAACTTATTCCTTCTTTCATCGGGTTCGATTCCCGCTGCCTCCCAAAAAAACCTTGAAAATCAATTATTTTTCTTTCAAAAACTCTATCCTTAATTTTACAAAGTTCTAAAAAATACTGAATCTCTGATATAAACAGAAGCAAACTATAGGGAGATAAGAATCAAAATAGACAATATTAAAGCAGTTATATACCTGAGTTTTTTCTAAAAAATATTCACTACGGACAATTTCCTTGAAATCAAAGCAATAGTCATTTTGAAACCTCTGGATATAATTTGTTATACTTTAACCTAACTGGATTAAGGGAAGAGGGGTGAGAATCCCCCGCTGCCCCGCAGCCGTGTAGGGAACGAAAGCCCGAGCTTCAGATGTCTCAAAGCATTCGGAGAATTTGAAGCATAAGCCACTGTTATGGGTAAGACCATGATGGGAAGGCGGGCAAGTAGGTAAAGGAAGCCCAAAGCCGGAAGACCTATCCAGTTGGAAGTCTTAGACTTCCAGAAAACCTCGCGGGAGGGTAAAATGGTCTTCTTTATTTTATTTCTCTGTTTTATATTTCTTGTCAATTCAGTCTTAGCAGAAGAACCCCAACTTGAAGAAATCATTGTAACAGCAACAAGAGTTGAAGAACCGAAAAAAGATGTACCTTATTCTATTCAGGTTATAACCCAGGAAGATATTAAAAATTCCACCGCTAAAAATGCAGGGGATTTAATTGTGGAATCATCAATTGGTCATGTTCACAAATATCCCGGATTATCTACAAGCAGTATTGGATTGAGAGGATTTAGAACGGACCTTTTTGATGACCTTAAAAGCAGAGTTCTAATACTTATAAATGGGAACAGAGCTGGAACAGTAAATCTTGCAACAATTCCTGTGGATGATATTGAGCGAATTGAAATTGTCAAAGGACCAGCTTCAGTGCTTTATGGTTCTTCAGCAATGGGTGGTGTAATAAACATAATTACAAAGCAGGGGAAACAAGAGGGTATATATGGTTCAATTGGAAGTGAAGCAGGTTCATGGAAATACTGGAAAACAAAAGGTGACTTGAATGGTAAAAAAGGTGTGTTTGATTTTTATGTTTCAGCCAACAGGTCTTCAATGGATGAATATTCTACCAGAGATTATGGAAAAATAAAAAACACAGGATATAATGATGAAACTGTGTCAGCTCGTTTTGGATACAGTTTTTTTGATAAGCAATATATATCTTTCGGATTTCAACACTGGAGAGGATGGGATATTGGTTCTCCCGGAGCAAGATACTCACCAGATCTTGATGATTACAAAGATATTGAAAGAAATAGATTTGATCTGGAGTATAAAACAGAGACTTTTAAAGGAGGATATTATTTCACGAAAATAAGTGATGAAGACCATGAAGGAAGTACAGGGAATTCGGAACTTACATTGAAAAAAACAACTACACAGGGTTTAAGCCTTCAGAAAATATTTTCAATGAATGAACAAAGAATTATTATTGGAGCGCAATGGGATAGGATAGAGGTTAAAAGCTCAAGAAGCACAGGTGCTCCTTATAATCCAAACTCGGAGTATGATAGTTATGGTTTGTTTTCTGAAGGAAGATTAAGTTTATTCAATAAAAAACTTTTAGTAAATGCGGGGGTTCGCTATGACTATTTTGAAGATAAAATACTGCCTACAGAGGGTATCACAAGCTTAAAGCCAAGAAAGGAGAATCTTGACCATGTCACTGTAAGAGGAGGCATTATATACAAACTTACAGATAATCTTTCCATAAAGAGCAATGCTGGAACTGCATTCAGAGCTCCTGCTCCTGATGAGCTTGCAACTGATTATGTTTCTTCATGGGGAACCCGTTACATAGGAAATTCAGATTTAAAACCGGAAAAAAGTAAATCATATGATGTAGGAGTTGCATGTACAAAGGATTTATTCAAGAGTGAACTTACATTTTTTCACTCAATATTCAAAGATAAAATCTTGAGTTATTACGATAGCACCCTTAAAGCTCAGACTTTTAAAAATGTTGAAGGAGCTATAATTCAGGGTATAGAAGGAAATTTTTCATATGATATTGGGTTATTTGTTGGTTTAAATTTTTCTCTTGAACCTTTTTTAAACTTTACCTATCATACAAGATATTCAAGTAAAGATGAAAGTGAGATACAAAAGTATGGAAAAACTCTTCAATATATTCCAAAGTCCACTGCTGCTTTTGGAATAAAAGCAGGAAAAGATAAATGGGATTTAAGATTGATTGCAAATTATGCTGGAGATGAAAAAGTTGTTGACTGGAATCCTTCGTCTTCAAACTATGGGAAGGTGATTACTAAAAATGATTTTACTGTTGTAAACCTCAAAGGTTCATACAGACCATTAAAAAATTTTGAACTGACAATATCCATAGAAAATTTATTTGATAAAGGGTATGAGTATGTTCTGTATTATCCAATGCCAAGAAGAACAATCATAGGAGGACTTAAATGGATATTTTAAAGGCTTTTATCTCATGGAGTGGAGGGAAGGAAAGCTCGTTAGCCTGTTATAGAGCAATGACAAAGGGTGGGCAAGTTGTTTGTCTTGTCAATATGCTTTCAGAAGATGGGATTTATTCACGATCTCACGGGATAGGTTCAGAATTACTGAGATTACAGGCTGAAGCAATTGGAATCCCTATTATTCAAAGAAAAACCACATGGGAAAGCTATGAAAAAGAGTTTAAGAATACTATCTTGCAACTGAAAAAAGAAGATATTAAGGCAGGCGTATTTGGAGATATTGATCTTCAGGAGCACAGAGACTGGGTTGAGAGGGTATGCAGAGAGACAGGAATAAAAGCAATATTGCCATTATGGAATGAAGCAAGAGAAAAACTTCTCAAAGAATTTATTGATTTAGGTTTTAAAGCTATAGTCTGTTCAACAAATTCTGAATTTTTGGGTAAGGAATGGTTGGGCAGGCAGATAGATGATGATTTCATTAAAGATTTAAAAAACTTAGGTAACATAGATATCTGTGGTGAAAAAGGTGAGTATCATACCTTTGTCTATGATGGTCCTATTTTTAAGAAAGCAGTTAAGTTTCGTATAGTTGATAGGGTTATTAAGGATGGAAAATGGTTTCTCAAGATTGAAAGGGAGTAAAGAGATGAGATTCCTCGTCGCTAATGCTCCTCGGAATGACAGGGATGGGAGAAAGCGAATGGTATTGCTCGCAGACCTTTCGTTTACAGCTCAGGGCTCACTTCGCTTGATTTGGAATGATAGAATGGAGTGGAATTATAGAAAGGGATGGAATTACATCTTTTTCTGTCACCCTGAGGGCTTTGCCCGAAGGGTCTCCTCCTTTATTGTTATCCCAAGTGGCTTATCAAGCCCTCTGAGAAATCTCTATGATTTGAAAACGAGAAGATTTTTCAGTGCTAATGCTCCTCGGAATGACAGAATAGGGAAATCTTGGATGACTTATAAGGATAACTAAAGGAGTGCCAATAAATTTATAGAAGGAGGAATGTAGACTATGTTAAATCTTAAAATAGAGCCATTAAAAAAAGAATTTATTGATATTGCGTGGAAAAGGTTAAATAATCTAACAAAACCTCAGGGAAGTCTTGGAAGGCTTGAGGAAATTGCAGCGCGGGTTGTTGCTATCTATGAAGATGCTATGCCTGAAATAAAGAAAAAAGCTGTGCTTGTTTTTGCTTCTGACCATGGAGTTACAGAAGAGAATGTATCCGCCTATCCTAAGGAAGTTACTGCTCAGATGGTCTTTAATTTTTTAAGAGGTGGAGCAGGAATAAATGTTTTAGCAAGGCATGCAGGAGCAGATGTTTTAGTTATTGATGTTGGTGTTGATTATGATTTTAGTGAGATTAATGGATTAATCAAAAAAAAAGTTGTAAAAGGTTCAGGAAATATTGCAAAAGGCTATGCACTTAGTCGTGATGATGCAATAAAATCTGTAGACATCGGAATTGAATTAGTCAAAGAATGCTACTCCAGAGGCTATAATCTCTTTGCTACAGGAGAGATGGGAATTGGAAATACAACTGTTTCATCTGCTGTTGTAAGCGTTCTTACAAATTCAGATGTTGAAGAAGTCACAGGTAGAGGAACAGGGATAGATGAAACGACTTTTAAAAGAAAAGTTGAAGTAATCAAAAGAGCAATTGAAATAAATAAACCTGATGCATCAGATCCCATTGATGTTTTAGCAAAGGTTGGAGGTCCTGAGATAGGTGCGATAGCAGGGGTTGTTTTAGGTTGTGCATCGTTGAGAGTTCCAGTTATAGTTGATGGTTTTATTTCTACTGCAGGAGCTCTGATTGCTTATTGCATAAATCCACTTGTTAAAGATTATATTTTTGCTTCCCATAATTCTGTTGAAAAAGGACATAAAAAAGCTCTTGATTTTATGGGACGTAAGCCTTTGCTTGATCTAAATCTCAGGCTCGGGGAGGGAACTGGCGCAACTCTTGCAATGACAGTTATTGAAGCAAGCCTTAAAATTTATCGTGAAATGTCAACTTTTGAGGAAGCGGGTGTATCTAAAAATGATAAATAGATTTTTGATAGCTCTTTCGTTTTTGACAGTTTTACCTCTGAAATTCAAAGAAATAAACGAAAAAGAGCTTATTCGCTCTATTATTTTTTTCCCTTTTATAGGTTTTTTAGAAGGAGTTTTTTGTATTTTTTTAGTGAACATCTTCAAACAAATTTTTTCATCTTCAGTTATTTCAATTATTTTACTGGTATTTTTATTTTCAGTGAGAGGAATATTTCACATTGACGGGCTTTCAGATACTTTTGATGCTCTTTTTTATAAAGGAACGGGACAGAAGGAAAAAGACCTCCAGCAAAGACTACAAATAATGAAAGACAGCACAGTAGGAGTTGCTGGAGCAGTTGTCTTAGTTTTAGATGTACTTTGTAGATTTGCTTTTGTAAAAGAACTTATTGATATTAATCAATTTTTGATATTTTTATTTATGTTTTGCTTTTCAAGATGGATAGTAATTCCATTAATGTATTCCGGAAAACCGGCAAGAACTACAGGACTTGGGGTTTTGTTTATAGGGAAAATTAGTTCATGGCAGGTTATTATTTCTACTGTTTTACCTGCTTTTTTGCTGGTTTATTTTACTATTGAAAAAAATTTTATTTTTTTGCCTTTAATTGCGCTTTTTCTCTGTTTTATCTCTTATATTTTGAAAAAATTTTTTGAAAGAAAGTTTAACGGAATAACAGGAGATCATCTTGGAGCAACCGTTGAAATAACAGAGATAGTTTTTCTCATTTGTTTTTTATTAGGTGAAAAATTATGGCTAAGTTATTAATGATACAAGGGACATCTTCAAACTGTGGGAAAAGTTTAATTGTTACTGCTTTGTGTAGAATCGCTAAAAACAGGGGTATAAAAGTTGCGCCTTTTAAGGCTCAAAATATGAGCCTTCAGAGTTTTATTACAGAAGATGGAGGAGAAATAGGTCTGGCTCAGGCAATTCAGGCAGAGGCAGCGGGTGTAGTTCCTAATGTTCATATGAATCCTGTTTTGCTTAAACCTTCAGGGCAACAGGGTATTCAGATAGTTGTTCATGGGAAGATTTATAAGACCTTGAACTCAATGGATTTTTACTCTGAAAAAAAGAAACTCTGGGAAAATGTCACAGATTCATTGAATTATTTACTTAAAGAACATGATTTTTTAATAATTGAAGGAGCTGGAAGCCCTGCTGAGATAAATCTTCTTGAAAAAGACATAGTGAATATGGCTGTAGCAGAGTATCTGAAAGCACCAGTTATTCTTGTAGGTGATATTGACAGGGGAGGGGTTTTTGCCTCTCTTTATGGAACTGTGAAGCTTCTTGAAAAATATGACAGTCTTTTTAAAGGTTTCATAATTAATAAATTCAGAGGCTATGTGGATATTCTTTCGCCTGGAATTAAAAAACTTGAAGAATTGATAAACAAGCCCTGTTTAGGAGTTGTTCCATATTTAGATGAAACAGGAATTTCTGATGAAGATGGAGTTTCTATGAGACTAATCAACTTTTTTGCCCAAAAAGTTAATGCACCAGTTAAGATTGTTGTTCTCAGACTAAGATATATTTCAAATTTCAATGATTTTGAGCCCTTAAGATTTGAGCCTGATACTGAGTTGATGTATTCATTAAAAAAAGAAGATCTGCTGAGTGCTGATATAATAATAATTCCTGGTTCAAAGAAAACATTTGAAGACTTAAAACTTTTGAGAGAGCTTAAGATTGACCAAATATTAAGAGAGCTTGCTAAGAACGGAGTTGAAATCATTGGAATATGTGGTGGATTTCAGATGCTTGGTGAAAAGTTAATAGATCCCTATATGGTTGAAAGTTCACTCAGAGAGTTTGATGGAATAGGTTTACTTCCTGTTGAAACATTATTTTATCCTGAAAAAATAACAACTCAGGTTGAAGGCTGCTTATGTTCAGAACCTTCAATAAAAATTACAGGTTATGAAATTCATAAAGGAATAACTTACGGACATCTCGGGCTTTTTAAAATAACAAGAACTTCAATGAAGCAGACTTTATTTGATGGAATAGTCTGTGGGAATGTCTGGGGAACATATATTCATGGAATATTTGAGAGTGACAGTCTTAGAAGATGGCTTATAAATAGACACAGAGTTAAAAAGGGATTAAGTCCAATTGATTATAGTTTTTCATGGAAGAAACTCAAAGAATCATTTATAGATACTCTTGCAAACACTATTGAAAAAAATCTGGATATAAATAGAGTATGGGAAATAGCTGGACTATGAAGATATTATTTGTTGACAGTTGGATAATAGTTTCAGCATTTTTAATTGATTTTTTGATTGGAGATCCCAAAAAATATCATCCTGTCAAGACAATAGGCAAACTTATTGAAAAAACTGAAAATTTTTTAAGAAAAAGAAAACTCAATGGTAGATTTGGTGGTTTTTTGCTCTTTTTATTCGTTGCAGTCTCTGTTTTTTTATTTTCCGTTATATTCGTATATTTTCTAAATAAGCTGAGCAGTCTATCAGAGATAACATGGTTATTTTCATGTATTCTTTTAGCAGTAGCTGGAAGCCTATTTATTGCCTTACGAGGACTAATTGAGGAGGCTAAAAGGATAAATAGGCTTTTAGATGAAGGAAGTTTGGAGCAAGCAAGAATTTCATTGAAAGCCCTTGTTGGAAGGGATACGGATAATCTTTCAGCAGACAAAATAAGAATCGCAATTATTGAAAGTCTTGCTGAGAATCTATCTGATGGAGTTATTGCACCGTTGTTTTATTTTTTAATAGGAGGCTTTCCATTTCTACTTCTCTATAAAACTGTAAATACTCTTGATTCAATGGTTGGTTATAAAAATGAAATATATAGGAAGTTTGGGTGGTTTTCAGCTAAAATGGATGATATTTTTAACTATATTCCGGCAAGAATAACGGGACTCCTGATTGTTTTAATCGCCTTTATAATGCTTGGTTTTTCAGCTGGGAAGAGAGCATTGAAAATTATGCTGAGAGATGGAAAAAATCACAGCAGTCCAAACAGTGGAATACCTGAAGCAGCAATGTCAGGAGCTGTTGGAGTAAGAATAGGAGGTCCTAATTATTATGGAGGCGTACTTTTTAAAAAGCCCTATATTGGAGATGATTTAGAAATTGTGAAATCAAATCATGTTCATCTTTGCATTAAATTTGTGATTTTAAGTAGTTTTATCTTTGTTTTGTTATCAATCATAATTAGAGAGGCTATTATATGAGGTTATTTCGGTGGAGGAGGTAAATAGGTGAGACACGGAGGTGATATTTATACTGCTTCAGAAATTACAGGCAAAGCCATTTGTGAAATTATAGACATGAGCTCCTCTGTTAATCCTCTACATTTACCAGAAAAAATAAAAAGAAAAGCTCTTGAAAGGTTTCCACTTCTACATAAATATCCTGATACTGAAGCAAGAGCTTTCATAAAAACTTTTTCAGAACTTTATAGAATTCCACCTGAAAATATAGTTTGTGGAAATGGCTCAACAGAACTGATTTATCTAATAGTAAAGGCATTAAAACCTAACTCTGTTTTGATTTTAGAACCCACATTTATTGAATATGAGAAAGCTTGTAGAGTAAATGAGATAGATGATGTAGAAAAAGTTTTTACTTTGAATAAAGAAGAAATTTTTGAAATGATTAACAAAAAAATGCAAAAAAGAAAGTATGAGATGATTTTCATCTGCAATCCCAATAATCCAACAGGATGGTTAATAGATAAAAAAGAAATTTTGGAACTGGCTAATCATTATGAGGATTCAACTTTTGTATTAGATGAAGCTTTTATAGATTTTGCTCCCGATGAAACTCTGCTCAGAGATTCAATATCATCAAATATTATTGTTTTACGCTCTCTCACAAAGTTTTACGGACTTGCAGGACTTAGATTCGGCTATGCTGTTGCTTTTTTTAAAACTATTGAAAGAATAAAGAGATATAGACAGCCATGGAGTATAAATAGTTTATCGCAGTGTATAGCAGAAGAAATAATCAAAGATGAAGAGTTTAAAAAGCAGAGTCATGATTTTTTCCTTATGGAAAAAGATTTTTTTGAATATTCATTGAATAAACTCAAACTCAGATATTTTCCATCTGTGGCAAATTTTTATCTTATTGAAATTCACAAAAAAGGTATTTTCCAATATATGTTAGCAAGAGGAATTCTTATTAGAGATTGTTCAAATTTCTATGGACTCAATGAAAATTTTATAAGGGTTTCAGTAAAAACCAGATTTGAAAATGAAATATTTTTCAAAGAACTAAAAAAGTTTTTGGAGAGTTGACATGATTACATTTATAATCGGTGGAATAAAAAGCGGAAAAAGCAATTTTGCACTCAAAGAGGGAGAAAAAACAGGAAACAGAAATTTTTATTATATTGCAACGGCAAGAGTTATTGATGAGGAGATGAAGGAACGCATAGAAAGGCATAAGAAAGAAAGAGGCAGTCACTGGATTACTATAGAAGAGCCAATAAACTTAAATGAGGCTATTATGAAAATTACTCAGAACTCATCTGTGGTAATTGATTGCTTAACTACATGGCTTACAAATCTTCTTGTTGAAGGCTATGATTTTTGTGAATTTGTAGAAGCATTTTTTGATTTATTGAGGAAATATAGAGATGAAATTCATTTATTTATTGTGGCAAATGAAGTTGGTTTGGGCATAATTCCTGAAAATGAGCTTGGAAGAAAATTTGTTGACCTTGCAGGGACTGTCAATCATAAAGTAATGGATATATGCGATAGAGCTTATTTAATGGTTGCTGGAGTGCCTTTGAGAATAAAGTGAAGATTCTGGTATTTTTTCTAATATTTTTATTCTTTTCCACATCATCTTTTGCTGAGGTTCAAAGAATTATTTCCCTTGCACCGTCAGTTACAGAAGCAATTTATTATCTAAATGCCACTGACAGATTGGTTGCTGTATCAAACTATTGTAAATGGCCCGAGGAAATTAAAAACAAAACGAAAGTAGGAGGTATGATCAATCCATCATATGAAAAAATATTAGTTTTAAAACCAGATCTTGTAGTAATTTCAAAAGATGTTACTCCTAAGGAAGTTTACAACAGACTAATAGAACTCGGCATCAAGGTACATGTCTATGCTCCTAAAAGTCTTGAAGATATATCTAATGAATTAATAAGACTTGGAATTGTCATTGGCAAAGAAAAGGAAGCAAAAAGTATCGCCTATGAATTTCAAAAAAAACTAAGAAAAATAAGGAAGGTTTTTAAAGGGCAAAAGGCGTTATTTATAATATGGGCTGATCCACTCACTGTTGCAGGCAAGACATCTCATATAAATGAAGTCATGAATCTATTAGGGCTTACAAACATTGCCGAGTCTTCATCAATTAACATAGAAAGAATAATTAAAATGAATCCAGATATTATTTTTTTTGGTGTCGGACACAAATCCTCTGTATCAGAGAATTTGATTTTAAAACTAAAAGACACTAATGCAGTAAAAAATGGTAAAGTTTACTATATAAGTGATAAAATTTATCATTTAAGTCCAAGAATCATAGAAGGAATTGAAGAAATGACAAATAAGGCAAAAACATGGATAAAATAATTATCATAGCTCATGGAAGCCCTAAAAAAGAGATAAATAATTTAGACTCTATGGTTGAAGACTTAGCAATTGTTCTCGGCAAAAAGGTTGAAGATATCAAATATGCTTATCTTAAATATGGTAGCCCCTCAGTGGATGAGGCTATAACTAAATGCGTAGAAGAAGGCGCAAAAAGAATAATAATACATCCATTTTTTTTATCTTCAGGAAGTCATGTTTCTTTTGATATTCCTAAGATTATTGAAAATATAAAAAAACTTTATCCACAACTTGAAGTTTTATCCACAAACCCATTGGGAAAAAGTAAAAAATTAGTTTATGTAATTAAAGATTTAATTGAAGAGAATCTTGAAAGAATATCATAATTTTTAACAAATCTGAAAAATAAAGTGGAGGTGAAGGGATTCGAACCCACGACCTCCTGCGTGCAAAGGAAGTTTAAAATCAAGAAATGGCTTGTATGCTTGATTTGTCAGAGTGAAAATTGTGCATTTTTACCCCCCTTTAGTCACAATTTAGTCACAGTTTTGTGACTGAGGGGACATAAAATTACCTATGATAACAAGACACTCGAAGGGATGCCCGTAATTTATCATCGAGTCTTACTATGTTGTCTCCATTGTATGTCACTACTTCTCCAATGCAGTTTTGTGTAGTATTTACAAAAAACTTTAAGTCCTGAAAGCTCTCTCTTCTCATTTTTCTCATGTCTTGGATTCAATGACTAATCATTTGTTTTTAGATTCAATTGCAAAGTTCTTCCTGCACATGGAGGTAGAGATTCGCTTCTGCCAACTTGGCTCAATTATAGATAACAAATTCTGTGCAACATAGGTCTAAATTATTGCTCCTCTCAGAGATTTTTTATCAATAGAATCAAGCTCTGCAAGATAACAGGCATGTCCCGAGTCACTCATGTATATCTTTGGTGATTTGATAGTCTTACTGCTTTACTTTTTAGATTCTGGACACTCTGGGTTTCATCAATGGTGATAGTTTGACTTTTTTTCTGCCTGCCTCATACCTGTAATCACTACAACCGGTATTTCTTGAAGGGCTAACTGAACAATATTTTTTAAATCTCTTGGAATATATGTGATAATTTTTCATAGTATAATGACATTTTGACAATATGTTAAGAGAAAAATTGAAAGGAAAATTCAGTCCCTTTATTTAAAATTTATTTCTAATCATCCTTTAATTAAGTTGTCATTTGATAAAAGAAAAGTCTGTGATAAAATATATCAATGAGTATTGACAAAAAATTTCTTGATAAATTGTTGTCTGGATTATCAGATAAAAATTTAAGGTTTGAAGATCTGAGAAAACTGTTAATAGATTTTGGCTTTAAGGAGAGAATAAAGGGAAGTCATCATATATTTTTAGGGAAGAAATTGAGGAAATAATAAATTTGCAACCATTGATTGATGGGAAAGCAAAACCCTATCAAGTAAAACAAGCGAGAAGTAAAATACAAGCTTCACAAGGGATAAAAGATGTATAGGTATGAAATAATAATCTATTGGTCTGAGGAAGATGAGGCTTTCATCGCTGAAGTGCCAGAACTTCCAGGATGCATGGCTGATGGTAAAACCTATGAAGAAGCAGTTAATAATGTTAAGGTAGTAATTGAGGAATGGATAGAAGTTGCAAAATCTTTAGGCAGAGAAATCCCTCAACCAAAGGGTAAATTAGCATTTGCATAACAATATTGCAAATTCGCTAAGAAATTGTATCAGTCAAGACCTGGTCTGGCATTTCTTTTTTCTGTTTAAGATTTTCTATGAAATGTCAATTTTAATCCTAAGCATCACAAATTAATAGAGGGGAGGCACAAAAACTTATTATTTGTTTAACTTAATCTTTCTTTCTGTCCGCTTGCATGTACTGCACCCCATTTTTGAGGACACTTTTAAGTCTTCCAATTTGTAGAGCCTTATGCAACATTTCTTTTCTGCTCCATGTAGTATTTTAACTCATACTCCTCTGGTGATAAATATCCTAAAGCACTGTGCACATAAAGCCTGTTGTAACAATTCGTTATCCAGTCCTCTATCATCTCTCTGGCTTCATCAAGTCTCCTAAACTCATTGAGCCATATCAATTCCTCTTTTATCGTTCTTATTACCCTCTCAGTGTCAGCATTTCCCTTAGGATTGTCATAAGATGTAAATATTTGCTCTATTCCAAGCACTGCCATTTCCCTCATAAATGCTCGGCTTGTTGGTTGACTGCCATTATCACTAACAAGCTTTAATCCTCTGCTTCTTACCCCGTCTTGAAATTCAGCCTGTAATGCCTTATCCAATGCAGCCATCCATTCAGCCGTCCTTGCCCTTAATGATACTTCCCAACCCACTATTTTCTTCGTATACCAGTCAAGCACCACTACTAAATATGCCCATCCAATACAAGGTATCATAAATTTGGTCATGTCAATTCCCCAGATTTCTTTCGGTCTTTGAGTTCTGGGCTTTCTCCCTTCAGCTTTCCTCTTAGCTTTATGAACTGTCTGGCTTGCAAGTAATCCATGCTCCTTCATTATCTTGCTTACTGTCTTATGATTAATCAGAACTCCTTCCCTGTGCCTTAACCATGCTGTCACTCTCCTGTATCCCCAAAATGGATGCTCACTTTTTATAGCTTTTATTTTCTCTAATATCTCTAACTCATTT
>Ga0067045_1002869_pt1 | contig 39850 bp, 37 predicted proteins | sample TerdegcTABiofilm_FD_59184 | JGI IMG/M metagenome (GOLD analysis project Ga0067045, IMG submission 59184) | Combined Assembly of (Gp0054472, Gp0054536) Wastewater bioreactor microbial communities from Singapore -Terephthalate degrading... | reverse complement strand
GACCGCCCAATCAAAATATTTGTCCCATTTTCTTTTTTTGAGAGGCGCTTTTTCCCTGATGGCCGGCTCATCGACCTGGACAATTTTAATGCCTGCAGTCTCGTAATCTTTGATTTCATCACGCAAACATAAACTAATCTGATATGCCACCTCTGACACAGGCACGTCTTCACGTACAAAACTCCAGGCAATGATAGTGATACAACCGGTTAACATTCCCTTAACCGGTTTGTTGGTTAAACCTTGCGCGAAAGTGATTTCTTCCAGCGTCATAGGCACCGGTCTGCTCACATCGCCATAAATGACCGGCGGCCTGTATCCCCTGGTCCCGTAGGAAATGATCCAGCCATTTTTCGTCGTTGCGATACCATTCATCTTCTCGGCAAAAAACTCAACCATATCGGTTCTCTCAAATTCTCCATGAACCAGCACATCGAGACCCAATTCCTCCTGGATTTTGACCAGGTCCGAGATGTTTTGTTTAATGAAATTTTTATAGTCGACCTCTGAGATTCTGCCGGCTCTGAAATCCGCTCTTTTCCTGCGAAGCTCGGAAGTCTGGGGAAAGCTGCCGATAGTGGTCGCGGGGAATGCCGGCAACTTCAATATTTCTTTCTGGCGCTCGATCCGTTCATGGTAGGGCACAGCTTTCTTAAAATCGTTTTCATTGAGCCGACTTACTCTTACTCTTACCGCTTCATCCACCCCGAAATTTGAAGCAACCCGCCATTCCGGTATTTCTTTTCCCTCATCCAGTTGTGAAATCAACTGGAGCTCGTATAAGCGCTCTTCTGCAAAAGCCAATTGTTCCAGCAAACCCTGTTCAAGGTTTTCACCCTTGACTGTCAGCGGCAAATGGTAAAGAGGTCCCGCATTGGAAGCTATAACTCTTTTTGCTTTTTTCGACAACTCTTGCAGCAAACTCACTGTTTTCTTGATATCTGTCCGCCAAACATTTCTTCCATCGACTACACCGGCAATCAATATTTTTTCTTCCGGAAAACCGTATGTTTTTATATAGGCGAGATTTTCGTTTCCGTGAACGAAATCGAGTCCGATTGATTTTACGGGAAAATCATAAAGATCCTTCAGGAAATCAACGTCGTCATAATAAGTAAAAAGGTTGATCTGACAACCGCTTGTTGCGAGAATATCGTATGCTTTCCTTACAGCCTTGATTTCTTCCCGGTTAATATCCGTCACAAAAGCCGGTTCATCTATGTGAACTTCCTCCAAACTTCCAAGCGCTTTTTTATAGACCTCGCCCAATGACATGAGGAATTCCTCCAAATTATCCCGGTCGAAGCCCTCCGACAGTTTTAAGAAAGTAAAGGGGCCCAGGAGATAAGGGATCCCTTTGCCGAATTTCTCTTTATATTCCCCGGCTTTATTCCACTGCAGTTGTAAGTCCGAGTGTCGCACCCCGGAAAAATTAGGTACAAGATAGTGGTAGTTGGTGTTGAACCATTTGGTCATCTTAAGAGTTTTTCTACCTCTACAGTATTCATAGTACTGGCCGACATTTTCGGCTTTATATAACCCGACCATGCAGGCCGTGTCTAAAACATGATCATAAAGAGTCATCTCCCCTACCGGAAAGAAATCAACGTATTTCTCATAAGTAAGGAGCATCCCTTTCTGAAGTTCATCCAGAGCACCCTTCATTTCTTCTTCGGAAACATTGCCTTGCCAGTAGCCTTCTATCGCCTGTTTATACTCCCTGTTTAAGCCGATTCTTGGAAAACCGTAAGCATAACTTTTCACGTTGCAATCCCCTTTGTATTTTTTTTGGCATATCGTTTACTTTATTTCCAAAGAACAAATTCGCCGCTAACGTAAGCCCACAAGTCACTTATCCACAGTTTTCGAAAAGCATTATTTCCTAAGCAATAAAAAATCTTCCCTAATCAACTTAAGGAAGATGGCATTCGGAAAACGCCCGGACACAAGATATTAACCTCATAACCTTATGTCCAGACCATGGCAACCACCCCTTCCCTCCGAAGGAATTAGTTCTTCCTTTACTAGGCAGGTCTCCTGGCTTGTGAATCATCTGCGACCGGTTGCCTTCCCGGTTAACCAGTGGCTTTGTTTTATCGGCGCATCTTCACTTACAGTAGCGGGGGCTGCAGCGGATTTTCACCGCTTTCCCTTTTCATTCAGGGTATCCTGAACACCTAGTAGAGTAAAGTATTCAATTAGAGAAAAAACAGTTTATCGTTTTAAAATGTTCCGAATTCTGACTACTGAATTCTAAATACCTGTTATTCTATCTTATTATTATATATATGGCTTATCCTGATAATGTCAAGAATTTTTTATTACCGGCCGCGATCAGGGTTATTATTAACCGCCACCCAGCAAGGTAATAATAGCCAAACGGTCGCCATCTTTTACCAGTTCATCCCTTGCTTTAGACCACTCCAACATTTCATCATTCAAGATAACCTGGTAGAGGTAGTCCAGCTTTCCTTCTTCGTTAAACAGTTCATTCTTAAGTGCCGGATATTGCCGCGTCAGTTCGTCCAGTACCTCGCCCACTGTCCGGTGTACCGGATCCAGGTCCACCTGTCTCATACCCGTCACGGCGCTGATCGGCGATATAAATTTTACCTGAATGCTCATTTTCGTCCCACCATTTCTAGTCGGCTACCGTGGGTTCAGTAAAGAAAGGCTCTACGACGGCATCTTCCCTGATATCGAAGACCAGCGCTCCGGTCGGGCAGACCTCCACGCAAGCGGGGATCTGCCTGCCGGTGCAACGGTCGCATTTAACCGCTACCTCTCTTACAATATCACGGTTAATGGCGCCGTACGGGCAGACCATTAAGCACATCCAACAGCCGGCACAGCGGGACTGATCCTGGATGACCAGACCCGTTTTGGGATCTTTACTGATACAGCCCGCCATGCAGGCATCTACACAAGGAGGATCATCGCAGTGGCGGCAAATTTCCTGAAACTCGTAACGTTCCACCAGATCCTGTCTGATTCTGATCGCGCCCAGGCGGGGGTTGGCCGCTCCCCGGTGCACCAGGCTGCAGGCGTTGGCACAAGTGCGGCAACCGGCGCATAAGTCCGGCCGGGCATATATTTGTTTTTGCTTCGGCATTCTTCAAGCCCTCCTTATCACAGCATAATCGATTTAGGACAAGCCGCGTAAAGAATTCAGTTCTGCAACTCTTTCTTCCGGCAGCATGCCGTCGCTGTCCCAGCCACGCAGCGCGTAGTATTCGTCCAGCATCTTATCAAATCCCGCCCGGTCAATGTAGCTCCCCTTTGCCCTGGCGCTCGGCATGGGCTCATCAAAATAGCGCGCCGGCAGCGTATCGTCTTTCCGGCTGATCCCCTTCTCTTGGAAGTTGATCAATCGCTCCAGGTCAACTACCCGCCTGCCTACTTCTTCTAGTTCCTGTTCAGAAAACTCCAGCCCGTAAGCCAGCCTGATCAAGTCTTTGAAATGGGTGTAATCGAGGTTGCGCGGGCTGTTAAAGCCGTGGCAGATAAACCTGCAGATACCCAGGCAGTCGTTGGCAGCAAAAATGTTGTCGTGGAAATATACCAGGCGGCCTTTGGAGTTATACGACGTCGGGTTCGGGTCAATGGGTTCGCCGAAAATCTGCTGCCTGACCTCGGCGGGCAGGTCTAAGATTTCCAGAGTCGGCCGGCTGCGCAGGTGGTCGGCACCCCGCGAGGCAGTGGCAATACCCAGGGCAAAGCTTTTCAAGTAGCGTACGTCGTGCGGGTCGGACTGCGGCAGTCCCTTGACGGCAATGAGAAAGTCTGCCGTCTCCTTGCCGAATTTATCTACCAGGTGACTGCCTTCGGCCAGGACATCACCAAGCCCCCGGCGGTAGGCGATATCGTTAATCAGTTGGCGCATTAACGGGTAATCGCCAAAACGCAACTCGCAACCAGCTGTTTTTGCATCGATATAGCCTTTTTCAAACAACTCGACGGCCCATGCCAGGTAGGAACCGGTAGAAGACACATCCAGGCCGAGGTCGTTGACCAGGTTATTCAATTCGATCATCTGGTAGGTGTCGACAACACCGATGTTGGCTCCCACAAGACCCATAGTGCTGTACTCAGGTCCTTCACCGCCCAGCCGGTTGCGGTGGCGGCAATGCACCACGCAGCCAAAACAAGACAGCATCTTGTCCACGTACTTGTGCACTTCTTCCGCGTTTAAGGTATTGAAAAAGACCGTCTGCTGGCTGTTATGAGTGCGGATGGCTCCCAGGTAGTTGCTAACGTCATAGAGAAGCGGGGTGCCGACCCGGCCAAGGACTTCGGTAACCTTGGACTTCTTTAAATAATCCCTGAGTTCCGTGTACTTAGCCAGCATACCCTCCGGGTCGGCCACGGGCAACCCGGAATTGCCCCGCGCCACGACGGCTTTTAAGTTCTTCGAGCCCCAGACTGCCCCCGTCCCGCAGCGACCGGCCGAGTTCTTCAAACCGTACCGTGTGCAGGCAAAACGCACCATATTTTCTCCGGCCGGCCCGATAAACTCGCTTTCCACATCAGAACCAAGGTCCCGCTTGAATCTTACATAAGTTTCGCTGCAGGTCAGTCCCCAGTAAGGTGCGGCGTCCCGGATCTCAACCCGTCCGTCCTCGAGATAGAGGTAAACCGGGGAAGCCGCGCGCCCCAGGATGATCAGCCGGTCAATCCCGGCAAAACGCATTTCCGGCCCGAAAAAACCGCCAATATTGGCGTCTCCGATAATGCCGCTCTCAGGTGAAATACAGGTGACGTTGTGACGGCCGCTGTTGGGCACCAGCATGCCTGTCAAAAGGCCGTTTCCAATAATGAGCACATTGTCGGGAGACAGGGGGTCGCAACCGGGTTTTAAATATTTGTAAAGGTAGTACATGTTAAGGCCGCGGCCTCCCAAGAATTTTCTGATGAGCTCGGGCGGCGTCTCAAAATACTCCACGGTACGATCGGTAAGGTTGACCAGGGCGTTCAAACAAACCGGCCTCTCATCTGTCGATTGATGGACCACAATAGCATCTCCTTTCCAGGCAATAACTTTTTTACTTCCGGCGTCCGCGGCTGACAATTGATTGCTGTTACTACCAGGCTCGCTCATCCCGCTCCCGCTCGGTCCAGGTCTCCTCGTTAAAACTCTTGTGGTATTTCCGGGGTGAACTGTAAGATTCCGGCCAGCGGATATTCCTGCCCTCCAGTTTCTCTTGGCGTTTCTTGCGCAAGAAGCCGTAGAGCTGGTATCTCTCCTCCAAAATAGAGTCCTTAATGACCCCAATCAAGAGCTGGCTTTTGATTAAATCTTTCACGGTGCCGCAGTAACCGAGGTCACCGATGAAAATGGCACCCTTTAAACGGTTTTCCTTAAAAACCAGCTTCTGATATATATTAGCAGCCAGGTTCTTTCTGATTTTTACTTCGTAACCGCTTTCCGGTTCGGTTTCCGGGTTGACAATTCCGGTAGAAACCACCGGCACACCGTAGAAAGAAACCGAGTTCATCCCCAGTGATCCCTGATATGATTCCGGTTTGCCCGCCATGTTCTTTCCGGCGATGCGCCCTTGCTCATGTGCGTTCGGCCAGTTGGCGTTTACTCGCGGCGCACCCCTGGGGATGTCGTAAGTCTCGGCCACGTCTCCGGCGGCGTACACATTGCTGTAATTGGTCTGGAAGTACTGGTTGACCACAATGCCCTGGTTGGTTTGTAAATCGCCGGCCAACTCCAAATTTGGAGCAACGCCGGTAGCCAGTATTACTATGTCACAGGACAGTTTTTCGTCATTATCCAGCACCACACCGGTCACTTGCCCTGCATAGCCTGTGATCTCTTTAACCGTTCGTCCGGTCAGGACGTTTAACCCGCCTTTTTTCAGGATTGACTCGACTATTGCTGAACCTTCGGCATCAAGAACATGGCCCAGCACCCGCCGCCGTGCAATAATTGACACATCCGCGCCACCTTTCTGCAGTCCGTAAGCGGCACTCAGGCCGACCAGACCGCCGCCGTATACTACCACCCTTGTCTTGCCTGCCTGCAGCATCTCCATGATTGCCTTAGCCTCGGCGTAAGTCTGAAACACTGTCACACCCTTCAGCTCCCGGCCAGGTATAGGTGGAAACACAGCCTTCGAACCGGTGGCCAGCAGGAGACGGTCGTAAGTAACTTCCTCACCACTGTCCAAAAATACTTTCTGGTCCTTGAAGTCTACTCTTATTGCTTTCTCGCCCAGCCTGGTCTTAACCCTCATGCTTTCATAAAAGCCGGGCGGCCGGTAAGGTATCCTCTCATCCCCCACCTCTTTGGCTACCAGGTGGGCAATCAGCGGGCGGGAGTAGATATGTTCTTTTTCTTTGCCGATAATGATTATCGAACCATTTTTATCCACTCTCCTGATCGACTCGGCCGCTCCAACTGCGGCGGCACTGTTACCAATAATTACGTAGTCCATAAGAGCCTCCCTAAAAAAATAATATAAATCCCACACAAGATTACTGCAGGAGCTAGAAGGCCGGTATTGCGTTTATTATAATAAACAACCGTTCCTTATAATAATTATTAGGTACTGTTTTCTATCTGTCAAGACAAAATTTAGATGGCCGGTAATTTCAAATCAAGCTTTCCCTGATAAGCTGACACAAAAAACAACCCAGCATTTTAATGGACAGCTTCCTTTTAGGTTATGTAATAAAAGTCTTTCGATCCGGCAAAACATAACGGTACGGTCAATAAAACAACAAGGCTGGTGTTAAATTTGCTATTCGAACAAATTTACCGTACGGTTTTTGTATATTTTCTGGTTTTGCTAATCATCAGGATGATGGGGAAGCGGGAAATCGGCCAACTTTCCCCATTTGACTTTGTAGTCGCGATAATAATCGCCGAACTGGCGGCCATACCGATGGAGGCCACCGATGTGCCTGTCTGGCACAGCATTTTACCTCTGGTTATCCTGGGCTTGCTGGAGGTGGTGATGTCTTACGCCACACTTTTCAGCCGCACTCTGCGCGGTATCGTCTGCGGCCACCCGCAGCTCATTATAAAAAGCGGCCGGTTGCTGCGTAACGAAATGAGAAAGGCGCGTTATAACCTGGACGATCTGTTGGAACAACTCAGGGAAAAAGGGATTGTTGAAATAGGTGATGTGGAATTTGCCATCCTGGAGACATCCGGGAAACTCAGCGTTATATTAAAATCCCAGCACCGTCCGGTTACACCGGCCGACCTGGGCATTTCGACTCCTTACGAGGGTCTTCCCACAGTGCTGGTCATGGACGGCAGTGTAATTAGTAAAAATTTAAAAGAAATTAATCTCGACGAAAACTGGCTCAACGAGCAGCTCAGAGAGCGCGGGCTTGAACCCAAGGAAGTCTTACTCGCCACGCTGGGGACCGACGGCAGGTTATTTGTTAATAAAAAATAAATTAAATAAAAAAAGGAAAAAGCTGTTGTTGGTAGAATTACTCTAAAATATGTAAAAGAATATCAATGGTGTGAAAACAGGGGTTTTTTCTTTTCGCAGGGCGGTGGGGCCGTATTATTCAGCTCGATCGAAAACAACAGTTGATCATACTCCTTCTGGCAGGGGTGATTCTTTTTAGCGGGGGCTACCGCTATGCTCAAGTAAAGGAGCGGGCGGTGAATGAAGGTAAGCCCGTTCTGGAGAACGCAACTGAAAACAAGGTCAAAGAATTACAGGTGCATGTGGCCGGGGCGGTAGCCAGGCCGGGTGTCTATAAACTGACGCAGGGCGCGAGGGTTATCGACGCCGTTAACATGGCCGGTCCCACCGGGGATGCCGCGCTGGACTCGTTAAAGCTTGCCTCGCTGGTCACCGACGGCCAAACGATAACTGTGCCTTTTATAACACAGCCTTCAGGTAACTCCGTTTCCACGCCCGGTAAAATTGCCGGAGCCTCCGGAAGCACTCCCGGCGGAGGCGGATATGGCGCCGTGGTTCCCGGGCAGGGCGCGGGTCAGACTGGTTCCGCCCAAACTAACGGCCTGGTGAATATAAATACGGCGGATCTCAGCCAGTTGGACACGCTTCCCGGGATCGGCCCGTCGCTGGCGCAGCGGATTATCCAGTACCGCGAGACAAACGGACCTTTTAATAGCGTGGAAGACATAAAAAATGTATCGGGCATAGGAGATAAAAGGTTTGAGGAACTAAAGGACAAGATTACAGTGCGCTAAAATTCAGCTTGTACTATGCGACGTGCACTTTGTTATTGATAATATTATTGAAACAGCAACCTTTGAGAAACGGGGGTTCACACATTTGGATATAAGCATACTGGTTAGAATGCTGTTAATGAACTATCTGTCAACTACCCTGACCGGTGAAAAAAAAGGCAGCGGCCAAGCCGGGAGTGGAGAAAACGATTTTGAGTCGTTTCTGGCGCTGGCCCTGGCCAGTAGTAGTCTAAGCGGCCCATTGTCCAGTCCCGGCTTTCTCAGTGGTGTCTCCACGCGGCGGGTAAAGTCGTCTGCTTCACCGGGATATATAGGCACGGGCGTGAGTACGGTTGCCGCCGGTAGCGGCAGTAGGACCGGCCGTCGCACCTCCGGCGCGGTTGCCGGTAAGGGCCTGGCAGGTTTGATTGAAAGGATTTCCGCAAAATACGGGGTTGACACGGCGCTGGTTAAATCGGTGATCCAGGCGGAGTCCAGCTTTAACCCGAACGCTACTTCGCCTGCCGGAGCCATGGGACTGATGCAGCTGATGCCTGCCACAGCCGATTCCCTGGGCGTGCGGGATCCCTATGATCCTGTGCAAAACGTGGACGGCGGCGTACGCTATCTAAAGCAGCTCTTAAACCGTTACAACGGGGACACCAGGCTGGCGCTGGCCGCCTATAACGCCGGTCCGGGAGCGGTTGACCAGGCGGGGGGAATACCGAATTACCGGGAAACCAGGGATTACGTACGAAAGGTGCTGGAAAACAGGGTAAACTTTATCGTTTAAGCAGTTGTAGTTTGTCAGAAGTCAGAATAAGAGACTGGTATATCGTCTTAAGAACATTTGGGCTCGGTAAACTAGTTTATTACAACAATTATATGGTTAATCTGTCATGCCTGTGTCTCAAAATGTTTTATTCTGAATTCTGACTCCTGACTCCTGAATACTTGTAATTACTTGAGGAAGTTCCATGAACAGGCCTCTGGTTGTTCTTACTATTTTTTACATAGCAGGTGTTTTATCAGGCGGACTGGTAAGTCTTAGATCCTCTTCAGCATTGCTTCTGGCGGGTTTTTGCCTGTTGGTGGCGGTGGCTGGTTATGCGGCGGCCTGGCGGGAAAACCGCCGGGTTATTTTAATTCTCTTCTTCTTATTGGGGCTGGCCATGTCCCGCCTGGCGGTTGAGGGAAGTGAAACACCTCTAGTTGAATACTCCGGGCGGCAGGTAATTCTCACCGGGCGAATAACAGCCGAACCGGATGTGCGGGAGGACAAAGTATTTTACCTGCTGCAGGTGCAAGAGCTGTTATCGGGTGAGGAGCGCCGGGCGGTAGCCGGGACGGTGCGGCTTCAGGTAAAGGAATCAAACCAGGTTTTCGGTTACGGTGATGTTGTGAAGGTGTCTGGGTTGCTGGCCCGTCCGGAGTTGCCGGGCAACCCCGGCGGGTTTAATTACAGGACTTACCTGGAGCGGCAGGGCATCAGGGTAGTCTTGATGGCCCGGGGTGAAAAATCGGTGGAAAAGACCGGCGACGGCATGGTTAACCCGCTGCTAAACGCCGCCTTGCAGTTAAAACGGAAACTGTCTTCAGCCGCCACCGCGTCGCTTGCGCCAACTCAAGCGGCAGTATTAAACGGGATTGTTTTCGGTACTCAGGGGCTTATTGACCGTCAGACAAGGCAGGCTTTTACTGAAACCGGAATTGTGCACATTCTCAGTGTTTCCGGCCTGCATATCGGCCTGGTGCTGGGCGGAATGATCGGATTGCTGCGGCTGCTCAGGCTTCCACCCGTTATGACGTTACCCCTGGTTACGCCAGTATTAATTTTTTATGTCATGATGACCGGGTTTAACCCGGCTGTGCTGCGTGCGGCCGTCATGGCCCTGATGTTGCTCTGGGCGCACCGGTTGGGCCGTGAGCGGGACTGGCCCACAACCATGGCGCTGGCAGCCCTGGTCATCCTTCTCTGGAACCCGCTGCAAATTTACCACCCTGGATTTCAGCTTTCCTTTGCCGCCACATGGGGAATCTTATATCTGGCGCCTGTTTTAAACAACGCCTGCGCCGGGCTGTTTACGATTTTACCGGAAGGGTTGGCCAGTCCCGTTTGCCTGGCGCTGGCAGTCCCACTGGCCGCCCAACTGGCGACCATACCGCTGGTGGCCTGGTATTATAACCTGATTTCACCGGTATCGGTCCTGGCCAACCTCGTGGTGGTACCCATAGTGGGAATAATCATGCTATTGGGTGTTATTGCCGCGATTTTGGGCACAATCTGGCTGCCGCTGGCCGCTTTGGTGAATGTGAGCAACAGCGTCATTATTGACGTGTTCTTAAAAAGTGTTGTCATCTTCCAGGGGCTGCCCGGCGCGGTGTTTTATCTGCCCACGCCGCCGGAAGTGCTGGCGGCGGCCTGGTACGGGGGCTTGATGGCAATTGGCTGGCTCCATTCAGGAGGCTTAAGCCCGGCTGTTAAAGAACGCGCGAAAGGGTGGGGTGTCATAGGGCTGGCGCTCAGCGCCGCGCTCTTTTTAGTTTGGACGCCCTGGGCCGGCGGGCGGGGGTTAACTGTACATTTCCTGGATGTTGGGCAGGGGGACAGCATTCTGGTTCAAACTCCCGGCGGAAGAAACATGTTGATAGACACAGGCGGCAGGCGGGACGAATTTCAGACCGGCACCGGGGTCGGAGATCAAGTGGTAACGCCCTACCTGCGTAAAATTGGCGTCCGGCGTTTGGACGTTCTGGTTTTAACTCACCCGCACGAAGACCACGCCGGCGGCGCGGCGGCGGTAGTAAAAAATTTTCCTGTGAGGCTGGTAGTTGTACCCCAGATGGACGAAGTAGTTCTTGAGAGACGGGAAGACTCAGGGCCCGGAGAAATAACTGCCGTCAAAAAAAAAGGAAAAAGTGATTCCGGCGAAGAAATACCTTTAGCTTACATAACGTTGCTTGAAAAAATGGCCGCCGGCGGCATTGCGGTACGGACTGCCGGGGCCGGCGACGTAATGAAACTGGATCGTGAAACGGAGGTTGAAGTGCTTTCACCCGGGGTAATGGCGGGCAAATCAATGTCAAATATGAATAATTGCTCATTGGTGCTCAAGTTGACCTACAGGCAAAGGTCGTTCGTATTTACCGGGGACGTGGAGATAGAGGTGCAGAACGGATTAATTCAGGGAGGGGCGGATTTGAAGGCGGATGTTTTAAAAATGCCCCACCACGGCAGCCGTTTCTTGCTGCCGGCGCTGGTGGAACAGGTAAATCCCGAAGCGGCGGTAATATCTGTCGGCGCTCATAATAACTTTGGCCACCCAGCCCAGTCTACGTTAGATACGCTAAATAAGGCTGGTATCCAAGTTTACCGCACCGACCGGGACGGGGCGGTAATTTTTAAAACAGACGGACGCCGGCTGGAAGTAAAGACTGGTAAAAATAAAAACGCAGCTTGATAATCATGTAAACTTATTACCATATAATCAAAATAAATTTGTTTTAAAGTGGTGAAATTAATGCAAAATTCTCAAGCGGGCAATGAAGAGCATATTTTCAACCAGGTTGAAAACCTGCTGAATGTAGGAATTGCCCTGACTGCGGAAAAAGATCACAACCGGCTGCTGGAGATGATTGTCACCGAAGCGCGCAACATTACGAACAGTGATGCCGGCACCCTTTATTTGCGGCAAAACGATAAACTTGTTTTTAAAATAGTCCAGACACAGTCTCAAAATGTTTTTCTGGGCGGTTCGGGGGAAGAAGTCAAACTACCGCCGGTGGCGCTTGTTGAGAGTAATGTTTCGGCGTATGTGGCCCTGACCGGCAAAACGGTAAATATAGCCGATGTATATTTCGCTGAAGGGTTTGATTTTTCCGGTCCGCGCAATTATGACCGGATCACAGGGTACCGCACCAAGTCGATGCTTGTCGTGCCGATGGAAAACCACGAGGGAGAAATTATCGGCGTACTGCAGCTGATCAATTCGCTGGAAAGCGACAACCGTACAGTCAGAGTTTTCCCGGAACACTACCAGAAGGTGATTGAGTCGCTGGCCTCCCAGGCAGCCATCGCCCTGACCAACGCGCAGCTTCTGAGAGATATTGAAAACCTGTTTAATTCCTTTGTACAAGTAATGGCTACGGCTATCGACGCCAGGACACCATATAACGCGAACCACACCAGGCGCGTCGCCATGCTGGCGAGAGCGACCGCGGAAGCGATAAACGATGTTCGGGACGGTCCTCTGGCGCAAGAGCATTTTAGCCCGGAGAGAATTGAACAATTGACCATGGCGGGATGGCTGCATGATATCGGCAAGATCACCACGCCTTTATCCGTGATGAATAAGGCCACCCGTCTGGAAAGCAGGATAGATATGGTGCTGCAGCGAATGGACTATATCAGCCAGTCCGAAAAAATGAACAGTCTCGCCAGGCAAGTGGAACTGCTGAAAAAAGGGATGCCGGAGGAAGCTGAGCAGGAGTCCCGGTTGAGCAGTGAGCGTTTGGTGAAAATCAAGGAAATAAAAGATCTGATCATTAAATGCGACAAACCGGCAACTTATATTGATGATCAGCTTCTTGAGCAATTGCACGAAGCAGCCGGCTGTACTTATCTTGATCCGGATGGCGAGGAGAAACCCTATATCAGCCGGGAGGAGTTGGAATGTCTGAGCATCCGTAAGGGTACCCTTACGGACGGAGAACGGGATATAATGGAACAGCACGTGGTAATCACAGGCAAAATGCTGGAGAAAATTACTTTCATTAAAAAGCTTAAGGATGTTCCATTATTTGCGGTCATGCATCATGAGTTTCTGGACGGAAACGGTTATCCCAACAAGCTCAAAGGTGATACTATCCCCCTGGAAGGAAGAATACTGTCTCTTGTCGATATCTATGACGCCCTTACGGCTGGAGACCGTCCTTATAAAAAAGCCATACCATGTGAAGAAGCCCTGCGCATCCTCGGTTTTATGGTAAAAGAAGGCAAGCTGGATAGTGAATTGTATAATGTTTTTAAAGAACACCGTGTTTGGGAAAAGGTATGTGATTAGGTGAGCAGTGATAAAGTGAAAAAAGATTTGACAACTCAACCGCTGGGCACTCCTCCCGGCGAAAAAAATGAAACAGCGGGTGAGAGTAATCGAACACAGGCGGATGATAAGCTGCAATTTTTCCTTTGCAACACACTTGGTTGTTTAATAGAGAGAGATTTAAGATCTTGTTTTGAGTGTGATGATTTTCCCTGCGCAAAATTGCGGCCTTTTGGATAAAATTTTGATTTTTTACGCTGTTTGACCTGAAAAATCAAGATAGTTATAATAGTAATATATTAGGAGGTTTGCCATGGACAAGATCAAATCGGCTTACGATATGGCTTTGGAACGTTTTATGCAAAGGAAAGAAGTGCCTCGATCGGAAATTGACAGACTGGAGTATATGCCTGTAGGCAACGCTATGGCTGCCAGCTTTCTCAGGGAAAAAGATTACGACATTCTTGTGGAAATCGGCAAACATCCGGTAAATATCAGAAAGTACATTATTGAGGGTATTCAGGAAACCTTTTTGAACAACATTCTGCTGCCCAAGGATAATTCTTCCCGTGAAACGAACAAGAGGGCAATGGAAGGTCTGTTTCTAATTAAAGATGATAAACAGGCAGTGGGGGAGGTTTTCGACCGGCTGAAGCACCTTTTTAGGTATTACGAACAGGCCCTGGCACAGACTTACAGCCAGTTCAAAGATGATTATAGCGCAAAAATCAGCGCGACTGTCAGGTCGATTGGTAAAATGACCGGGGGAAAACTAAAGATTGATCCGGAAAAGCAACCGGGTTTCCGGGAAGAATGGATGAAATTGCTCGGGCGTTTAAACGAACAGTATAGAAGCGTGCTGGTGGAACAGAAAGATAAATTGCGAAAGATCAGTTAAATCCCACCTGGGGGTGTAATAATATGGCTGTTGTGGAGGTAATCGTCCTGCCTGTAGGAACGCAGTCTTCCAGCTTGAGTGAATACGTAGCGGGATGTATAAAAATACTTGACAACGCTGAAGGGATCACCTATCAGCTTAACCCTATGGGCACTGTCATTGAAGGGGAACTGGATCGCGTTTTGGATGTGATTCGCAGGATGCACGAGCAACCTTTCACAAAGGGTGTCGGAAGAGTGGTCACTACAGTCCGCATTGACGACCGGCGGGACAAAACATTGACCATGGCCGGCAAGGTGGCGGCGGTTGAGGCCAGGCTCGGACAGGGGCAATAATAGTGAAATATTTTATTGAGCTTTTAAACAGCCTGGAACGGGGAGTAGTTGCTCCGGTTTATCTGTTTTACGGAGAAGAAACCTATTTACGGGAGCAAGCTGTCTTACGTTTTAAAAGTTTTTTTGTCCGGGACGGCGAGTCTGGCCTGAACTATGACCTGATGGACGGCGAAACAGTAGATCCGGCAGATATAGTGGAAAGGGCGGAGACTCTTCCTTTTTTTTCTGACAAACGCTTGGTGGTGGTCAGGAACCCTGTTTTTTTTAAAACCAGAACCAGACAGGCTGCTGAGTCAACAGTGGAAGCGGAGGAAGAAGTGAAAGCCCCGGAAAAAGAACAGCCGCTTCTTGATTACCTTGAGAACCCGCTAACCTCAACCTGTTTGATTTTTACTACGGGTGAGCCGGTGGATAAACGTAAAAAGGTATTCCGGTTGATCAAGAAAAACGGGCGGGCAATAGAATTTACCCTCCTTAAAAAGAGGGAATTGGACCGCTGGCTGGAGCAGAAAGCCGGCGCGGCGGGGAAGAAATTTGCCGTGGAGGCGGGAGACGCCTTCCTGGATGCTGCCGGCCCGTCATTGCAGAAGCTGGTAATGGAACTGGACAAGTTGTTCAACTATACGGCCGGACGCGAATTGATTACCCTGGCGGATGTGCGCCGGGTATCCACACCCGGAGTGGAGGATAATATTTTCGCGATTGTCGACGCGATAGGCAACAAGCGCTGCGGGGAAGCGCTGGCAGGCATCAAAGAAATGCTGGCGGCGAAAGAACCCCCCCTCCGTCTGCTCTCGATGATTTCCAGGCAATTCCGCTTGTTGTTGCAAGTACGCGACTTAATTGAGCGGAACTACCCGGCCCGGGAAATTGCCGCACGGCTAAAAATACATCCCTACGTTTACCAAAAAATAGCCGGGCAATGTCACAATTTTAATCAAGACCTGTTAGTTGGGGTTTTTGAATCCCTGTCGGAGTTGGATGTAGAGGTAAAAGCCGGGCGGCTGGAGTTTTACCCGGCGATTGAGACGTGTTTGTTGAAGCTCAGTACCCGGTTCGGCGCAGATAATTAAACCACCCTTATCTACAAAGGGTGGTTTTTTGCTTACCCCATTAATTTATTAAATTTTTTCGTCAAGCGTGATTTTTTGCGTGACGCCGCATTTTTATGTAAAATGCCTTTGGTGACGGCTTTATCTATTGCTCTCACGGCATTGCGAAGTTTTAAGCCGGCTTCTTCTACATTGGCCGCGCTCATGGCTCCTTCGAACTTTCTTATAGTAGTCCGCAACGCAGACTTGATCCGGGCGTTGCGTAATGTACGCATACGAATGATTTCGGCCCTTTTTGCTGCTGATTTAATGTTCGGCATATTTTTACTCACCCCCCAACGGAACCAATTTTACCACGCGCGGTGAAGAAATGCAAGTATAACTGGTATATACTTTCATATTTCGGGTAAAACTACAGTTAATTGAAAAAGATAGGGGGTGATTGGAATATGCAATGGCTCGGATTAGTCATCAGGTTTGTTGTTTCAGCACTTGTTTTGGTCGTAGTAAGCTGGCTCTCGCCCGGTTTTGTATTGAGCGGGGGATTTGTCGGGGCTCTAATCGCAGCGGTAGTGATTGCCGTGCTGGGTTACATTGCTGAAGCTCTCCTGGGTGAACGCATTTCACCACGGAACAGAGGTCTTGTAGGCTTTATAACAGCTGCGGTGGTAATTTACCTGGCCCAGTTTATTATTCCCACGCTGCTCAGCGTAAACCTGGTCGGCGCTTTGATTGCCGCCTTCATTATCGGACTTATTGATGCTTTTGTGCCGACTGTTATACGCTAACTGAGACAGCCTTCATAAACTCTTCCTCCCGGACATAAAATTAATGAGCAATTCCTGGAGGGAGGGTTTTTTATGTACCCGGCGCCCGCTGGCCGGTTCCGCCACACGCGTGCCGGACGTGCCTATAAATTAATTGCACTTGTAATTGCACTTACCGGAATATTGTCCGTGCCGTTTTTATTATTTATCCAGGTGATGGGTGCGACGACCTTGACGGAGCTCAAAGAAACTGCCGGTAAGATACCGGAAGGTCTAATGGCGGTGTTTTACCGGCAGGAACCGCTGAGAATACTTCAAAGTGCCGTGCCGGCGCTGCGCTGGAGTAACCCTGGAGAGGATTCCTGCCCCGCGAACCTCTCTCAAACCTTGTTGGATTCCCTGGGCGCTGTTATCCGGGTTAACCTGCGCAGCCCAACAATGGTATTAAGATCGCAAATGCCGTGGCTGGTGATGTCCGCGCCGCCCGGAGTGATGGCGGTGAGCAGGTCGGGCGGTGCTCACCCGGTTGATACGGTTCCGGCCGGCAAGGCCTCCGCGTTGTCTGGAGAAGGTCTTGTGATTATCTATAATACCCATACCGGAGAGACGTACAGTATGACTGACCGGGTGGAAAGGCTGGACGGCAGACATGGCGGAGTTGTGACCGTGGCGGCGGCACTGCAGGAAGCCCTGGAGGGTAAGTACGGAATCAAAGTAGCCCGGTCGGACCGTATCCATGATACCAACTACGGCACGTCCTACCTAGATTCGGAGAAAACTGCAAGGGAACTGCTGGCCGCCAACCCTAATGCCAAGGTTGTTTTTGATATTCACCGCGATGCTGCAAAGTCGCGTGAGCAGAGCGTGGTGAAAGTAAACGGTGAGAATGTGGCGCCGCTTCTTTTTATTACTGGTTCCAGCACCCGCAAGTTGTTTGCCGGCCTGCGTCAGAACTACTCCTTTGCCTTGAGGCTTTCGGCAAAAGCAAATGAGGTATATCCGGGGCTCTCCCTGGGTGTCAAGGTTAAGAGCAGTCACTATAACCAGTATCTCCACCCACATGCGGTGCTGGTGGAAATAGGTACTTCGAATAATTCGGTTGAGGAGGCGGTGCGTTCCGCGGTTTTGTTTGCTGATGTGGTAGCCCGGGTGATTAGGGAAGAAGGCTGAACAGATGCATGATGTTCCCGGCATATGGATTACGGTCAATAATTAAAATTTAAGGTGAGAAATTATGACCTGGACAAAATACAAGTTCGTGGTTTTACTGTCAATTGCCGCTGTGACTGTGGGAATCACTTTTACCTTGGCCAATTTTAACGACATCGTCGCGCCTGATGAACCGGTACAGGCTTTCCGGTTTGAACATGCGGGATCCGGCGTTTACCGTCTGGAAATCCTGGGGGAAAATCTGGTAATGAAGCGGCCGGCTGAAAACTATCACATTATTATAAACAAATGCGGCGAAACCTTAGCGTTTATCCATAGTGGCGCCGTGGAAATCCGGGAAAAGTTCCTCCCGGATTTTAGATCACGCGTCTTACGAATAAAATCCTTATATCATGAATAGCCGGCCACATTGAGTGCCCTCGTCGCCTCAATAATTGATGCCTACTTCCGTCAGTGATATAATTATATAGTTGTCCTCTCAGCAATAAGGAGTGAAGTTTTCTGATGGAGTGGGATAAGGATAGAATCCGTAATTTCTGCATTATCGCCCATATCGACCACGGTAAATCCACCTTGGCGGACAGAATCCTGGAGTATACAGGCGCTCTGAGTGAACGGGAGATGACCAATCAGGTGCTGGATCAGATGGACTTGGAGCGGGAACGGGGCATCACCATCAAGATGCAGGCCGTGCGCTTGAACTACCTGGCCGGGGACGGCCGGGAATACCAGTTGAACCTGATTGACACCCCGGGTCATGTGGACTTCTCTTACGAAGTGTCCCGCAGCCTGGCCGCCTGTGAGGGCGCGCTGCTGGTAGTGGACGCGGCCCAGGGAATCGAAGCCCAGACTCTGGCCAATGTCTACCTGGCTCTGGATCACAACCTGGAAATAATCCCTGTCATCAACAAGATCGACCTGCCCGGCGCGGATCCGGAGAGGGTAAAGCAGGAACTCGAAGATGTGATCGGCCTGGATGCCTCGGAGTGCGTGCTGGCTTCCGCAAAAAGCGGGACCGGTGTCAAGGATATTCTTGAACAAATTGTGGCTAAAATACCCCCGCCCGGCGGTCAGCCCCGCGCTCCTTTAAAGGCGCTGGTTTTTGACTCCCATTATGATCCCTATAAAGGGGTTATCGCCTATATTCGCGTTATGGAAGGAACTGTCTCAAAGGGCATGCAGATAAAGATGATGGCCACCGGCAAGGAATTTGAGGTAAGCGACGCGGGAATATTCCGCCCCGCCCTCCTCTCTGTCGGTGAACTGCGCACCGGCGAGGTGGGTTTTATCGCCGCCGGCATAAAAAACGTCAAGGACTGCCGGGTTGGGGACACGGTTACGGACGCCCGGCGCCCGGCCGCGGTGCCGTTGCCCGGCTACCGCAAGGTAACCCCGATGGTTTACTGCGGCTTGTACCCTGTAGATAATATACAGTATGACGATCTGAAAGACGCGCTGGAAAAACTCAAGCTCAACGACGCTTCCTTAATATATGAGCCGGAGACATCGGAGGCGTTGGGGTTCGGCTTTCGCTGCGGCTTTCTGGGCCTTTTGCATATGGAAATCGTTCAAGAACGGCTTGAACGCGAATACGGCCTGAACCTGATCACCACTGCCCCGAACGTCGTCTACCGGGTTACCACCACTGCCGGGGAAGTAATTGAAATCGATAACCCGAGCAAGTTGCCGCCGGCCGGCAAGGTGGAAATAATTGAGGAGCCCTTTGTCAGGGCGATTATCATGTGCCCGAAAGATTATGTAGGCGCGGTGATGGAGTTGTGCCAGGAGCGGCGCGGCACCTTCGCCGATATGGAATATATGAGCGCCGGCAGGGTTATCTTGACTTATAACTTGCCGTTAAGCGAGATCATCTTCGATTTTTTTGACCAGCTCAAGTCGCGGACAAGGGGCTACGCCTCACTGGATTACGAATTATCCGGATATAAGGAATCGAATCTGGTCAAGCTGGATATCATGATCGCCGGCGAAGTGCTTGACGCTCTTTCTGTAATCATTCACCAGGACAAGGCGTATTACCGGGGCCGCCAGCTGGTGGAAAAGCTGCGGGGGCTGATACCGCGCCATCTTTTTGAAATCCCGATTCAAGCCGCTATCGGCAACCGTGTTATCGCCCGGGAAACAGTGAAGGCGGTGCGTAAGAATGTGCTGGCCAAGTGCTACGGCGGAGACATCACCCGCAAACGCAAGTTGCTGGAAAAACAAAAGGAAGGCAAAAAGCGGATGAAGCAGGTTGGCAATGTCGAAATACCACAGGAGGCCTTTATGGCAGTCTTAAGTATTGAGAATAAATAAAAGAGCAGAGTCAGATGTCAGAAGTCAGGAGTCAGAATGAAAAAATGGTTTATCGATTTTAATCATTCTGAATTCTGACTCCTGACTCCTGAATACCTGAATCAATTGAGGTGTTCTGACAATGGCCCTTGGTTTATATATCCATGTTCCGTTTTGTGTTAAAAAGTGCCGTTATTGCGACTTTATTTCTTATCCCTATACGGTTGAGGCCGCCGGAGTCTACCTTGATTCTTTGTTCAGAGAGATAGAAATATATGGCAGTGATTTACCGGAACGTGATAAAATGCTCGCCAGCGTTTTTATCGGCGGCGGAACACCTACCTGCCTGCCGGTTGAAAAATTGCTTTCCGTGCTGGAAAAGGTAGATGAAAAATTTCACTTGCTGCCGGGGTGTGAGATAACTGTGGAGGCCAATCCCGGAACGGTCGACCGCAGGTCCCTGGCATTGTTGCGGAAGAGTGGTGTGAACAGGCTCAGCCTGGGGGTGCAGGCTTTCCAGGATAGTATATTGGCGGTGCTGGGGCGCATCCATACTGCCGCCGAAGCCGCCGGGGCTGTCCGCGCAGCCAGGGAGGCCGGGTTTGAAAACCTGAATCTGGACCTGATCTACGGGATTCCGGGTCAAACCGGAGAAGACTGGTTGGAATCACTGGACCAGGCTACTGATCTAGGCCCGGAACATATAGCGGCTTATGGACTTCAACTGGAGTTGGGAACACCTCTGGAACAGGCGGTGTCCCGCGGCGGGCTTGAACCTTGTTCTGAAGACCTGGAATTGTTTATGTATCAGACGGCAATTGATTTTTTGACCGGACGGGGCTATGTTCATTATGAGATTTCCAATTTTGCCCGTGCCGGCCGGGAGTCGGTTCACAATTTAAACTACTGGCTTAATCAGTCCTACCTGGGCATCGGGCCGGCTGCGCATTCTTACCTGCAAGGCGAACGTTTCGCCAATGAGTCTACTATTGAAGGTTACGCCGGCAGTCTTGCAGAGGGAAAATTACCGGTAGTCGCGAGAGAAACCGCAACAGTCCGGAATGAGATGGCCGAGACCATGTTTTTGGGCTTGCGGCTGCTCAAGGGAGTTCACCTTGAAGCTTTCTACCGGCGTTTCGGCCGGCGGGCGGAGGATTTTTACCGGAAGGAAATTGCTTTGTTGCGGGATGCCGGACTGGTGGAGGTCGTGGACGGATACCTGCGCCTTTCCGCAAAAGGCCTGCCGGTGGGCAATGAAGTTTTTAAAGAATTTGTATAAGCATCAATTCATGTGTAATTTGATAAAATCTTCTAAGGAAGGCATGGCGCTATCCATAACGAACGACTTGCGTAGCGCCGGTAACAACAATCGGCGAAGCAAGGGTAACCGGACTGTGGCGCGAAACCAGCGGTGAAACCGCCTTTGCAGTGCCGCTAGTCCGGTCCGAAGCGAGCCGTTTTGTTGTCGGCGCGGAATTAATTGGGGACATTCCTTCCCTTATTTCCAAAACAACTTTCGTTTTTATTTTAACCGAGGAAGGTGTGTCCCCCTTCCTCTGAGTGAGTGTGGATAACGCCGTGCCTGTNCCGTTTGCAACCATTATTAGTAAAATATTTGCATANTTTTTCCCAATTCCCTTGACAATTCATTATAGNAGTGCTATTTTTTATCTAGAGGTTTTTAGCACTCAATAACTTAGAGTGCTAACAAGAAGGGGGGTCCGGCATAATGATGGACGACCGTAAGCAAAAGGTGCTGTTGGCTATCGTTAACGATTATATTGCTACCGCCGAACCAGTCGGTTCCCGGACCATCGCAAAGAAATACAGGTTGGGAGTAAGTCCGGCAACGATACGTAATGAAATGGCCGACTTGGAAGAGCAGGGATTTATCGAACAGCCTTATACTTCGGCGGGTCGTATTCCGTCAGAGCGCGGCTACCGCTACTATGTTGACTTTTTAATGAGAAAGCAGGAATTATCCAAGGAAGAAGAAGAGTTAATCCGGCGGGAATATAGAACCAAGGTCAGGGATGTCGGGCAGGTGATTCAAAAAACCGGCCTCCTTCTCTCCCAGTTAACTCACTATACTGCGATGGTTCTAACGCCCAGAATCGGAATCAGCAGCTTTAAACATATCCAGATTGTATATATGCATCAGTCTCAGGCGATGGTGATCGCCGTTATGGATAACGGTGCCGTTCAGCACAGGATGATCGAAATACCGGAGAGCATTACCGCTTTGGATATGGAAACAATATCCAGAGTGCTGAACGCTAAACTTCAAGGTCTTACCATGAAAAGCATCAAACTGAATCTTATTAGAGAAATTTATTCCGAGCTTGCCAGGCATAAGCATGTTGTGGACCGGGTCATGGAATTGATCCAGGACAGCCTGTCGCTTGAAGCTGAGGATAAAATCTACCTCGGCGGGGTATTTAATATGTTAAATCAACCTGAATTCCACAACGTAGAAAAGATTAAGACGATACTGAGTATTATGGAACAAGAAAAACTCCTCTGTGATATCCTGGAAGGCGGGGGCTGGGATGATGGTGTAACCGTTCGGATTGGCGGTGAAATCGACCAGTGGGACATTAAAGAATGCAGTATGATTACCGCCCCTTATTCTGTACGCGGCCGCAAAATGGGTTCAATCGGAGTGCTAGGACCAACCAGGATGGAGTATGCCAAAGTAGTGAGTGTCGTGGATTATATGACAAAATATCTTTCTAAGACTCTGGAACGGATGATCCAGAGCGGGAGAAAGTGAGGGAACCGTATTTGAGCCTGAAGAAGGAAGCGATTTCCGGCTCCGAGGTGGATGAGAAATTAGCCGCCCTGATGACCAACTCCAATGCCATCCGGGCTATCGCGTCAGCGGTGGAAGGCACCCTGGGACCCAAGGGGCTGGACACCATGCTGGTTGATAAATTTGGGGATGTAGTGATCACGAACGATGGTGTTACAATCCTGACAATGATGGAAGCCAATCACCCGGCGGCGCGGATGCTGATAAACATAGCAAAGGCGCAGCAGGAGGAGATCGGGGACGGTACCACCACGGCTACGGTGATGGCCGGGGCGCTGGTCAGCGCCGGTTTTGAGCAGGTGGCCAAAGGGGTGCCTGTGGCGAGAGTAATTGAGGGGTTACGTGTCGGTTTGAAAAGAGCGCTTGAAGCCATGCGTGAGCAAGCCCGCCCGGTTAACGGCCTGGAGGACCCGGCGATCCGGCAGGTAGCGCTGGTTGCCGGTCGCGACCACGGGGATATAGCCGATCTGGTCGTACGGGCGGCGATGTTAATCGGTGAAGATAAACTAAAGGACCCTTCCTTTAAATTTTCCGATACTGTCGTAGCTGAGGAAGGGGCGGAAAACCAGGTTTTTATGGGTGTTATTATCAACAAGGAGCGGATGAACCGCCAGATGCCCAAAGAATTGGAGCGGGTAAAAGTGCTGGTGATCGACGATGCCCTAGAGCCGGAGGAAATCGATGACGAGGCTCTAGGGACCGAAGCGGGATTTAGCCGCTACCTGCAACTCCAGGCTGAGTTCAAAGAGAACATTAATAAAATAGCCGGTTTGGGAGTTGGTCTGGTTCTGGTTGATCGCGGGGTGGACGACGCGGCTGAGGAGATTTTGACGGACAAGGGAATAATGGTTATCCAGCGGGTGGCCAACAAGGAACTGCGCAAGGCGTCGGAACTTACGGGCGCAAGAATGATCAAGCGTACCGGTCTGAAGAAGGCGGTAGATGAGCTTGAAAAATATTTGGGCTATGCCGATAAGGTATCCAGCGATGAAAAGCTCGAACAAGTGTGGGTAATGGGCGGTAAAGGAAAGCCCATGGCAACCGTGCTGGTAGGCGCGGCCACATCAGAGGTGGTCGGCGAAAGAGAACGCATCGCCAAAGATGCCGCTTCGTCAGTACAGTCTGCTATCAAGGGCGGTGTGGTTCCCGGGGGGGGATCCATGGAACTGGCGGTGGCACGCGAGGTGGAGAAGGTTAGAGAAGGTATTAAAGGAATGGCTGCTTATGGGGTGGATTGTGTGGTGGAGGCCTTGAAACGGCCCATGGCGCAAATTGTGGCCAACGCCGGCTTCAACCCTCTGGAGAAGCTGGGCGATGTCATTGCCGCCCAGGTGGAAACGGGCAAGCATTCGCTGGCTGTTGACTGTGACAGCGGGCAGGTTGCCGATATGTATGATTTAGGTGTTGTTGATCCGGCCAATGTAAAGATCTATGCCCTTAAAGCGGCAGGCGAAGTGGCCGAAGCCATTTTAAGAATAGATACAATCATTAAAAAACGGGAAGAAAGAGATAGAGATATAAATAATAAGGACATTATTAATCAATGATTATACACTAAATCAGGAGTCAGAAGTCAGGAGTCAGAATGAGAATATTTATTTGCGAGGTGAGAACGATTGAGTAATGGGGAAAACTATGAAGAAAATCATGAAGTAAAAATAGAACAACAAGAAGCGGAACCTGATGAAAAAAAACAAGACGAATCAGGCGCCGGCTCCGTACCGGAGGATGCGGGCACTGTTGAGGAAAAGATTGGAGAAGCAGAATTAGCGTCTTTACGGTCGCAACTGGAAGAGCAGAAGGCTCGCGCCGATGATTATTATAACCGTCTGGCCAGGGTACAGGCTGATTATGAAAACTTCAGGCGGAGGACCCGTCAGGAAAAGGAGGAATTTTACAAGTATGCCTCCGAGCATCTGATCATGGCATTGCTGCCGGTGCTGGACAATTTTGAAAGAGCGCTGGCGGCTAAAGGTCAGTCCATTAAGGATTTTAAATCCGGAGTGGAAATGATTTACCGGCAAATTCAAGATATTTTAAAGGCTGAAGGACTGGCACCGGTTCCTGCCGTAGGGGAGCAGTTCGATCCGGCCAGGCATGAGGCGGTGCTTCAGGAGGAATCCGATGAACATCCCGACAACACGGTAATAGAAGAACTCCTGCGCGGATATTACTTAAAAGAAAAGGTAATCCGGCCGGCTATGGTTAAAGTTGCCAAGTCATCTTGAGATTTAATAATAAAGATAATGTGATCAGGAGGTTAATTGATATGTCTAAAATTATTGGTATTGACCTGGGTACCACCAACTCCTGTGTGGCTGTTATGGAAGGTGGGGAAGCGGTAGTTATACCCAACGCTGAAGGTGCCAGAACAACTCCTTCCGTGGTGGGATTTTCGAAAACAGGTGAAAGGCTGGTCGGCCAAGTGGCCAAACGCCAGGCTGTCAGTAACCCGGAACGTACTGTCAGTTCGATTAAGCGGCACATGGGGACCGACTATAAAGTAAAGATTGACGGTAAAAACTATACCCCGCAAGAAATTTCGGCGATGATCCTGCAAAAATTGAAATCAGACGCCGAGGCTTATCTGGGTAGTAAAGTCGATAAGGCTGTCATCACTGTACCGGCTTATTTCAGTGACTCCCAGCGCCAGGCGACCAAGGACGCCGGTAAAATCGCCGGCCTGGAGGTTCTCAGAATTATCAACGAACCTACGGCCGCCGCGCTTGCCTATGGTTTGGATAAAGGGGAAGAGCAAACCGTGCTGGTATTTGACCTGGGCGGCGGCACTTTTGACGTATCCATTCTGGAACTCGGAGACGGCGTGTTTGAAGTTAAGGCGACCAGCGGCAACAACCGCTTGGGCGGTGATGATTTCGACGAGCGGATTATTGATTTTCTGGCGAACGAGTTTAAAAGAGAAAGCGGGATAGATCTGCGCAACGACAAGATGGCCATGCAGCGTCTGAAAGAAGCCGCCGAAAAGGCCAAGATTGAGCTGTCCGGCGTTGCCACCACCAATATCAACCTGCCTTTTATCACAGCCGACGCCAGTGGGCCCAAACACCTGGATGTAAATTTAACCAGGGCCAAATTTGAAGAATTGACTGCCGATTTAATTGAAAAGACGATGAGCCCTACCCGCCAGGCTATGTCCGACGCCGGGTTGCAACCAAAGGACATCGACAAGATACTTTTGGTGGGCGGCGCTACCAGAATGCCTGCGGTGCAGGAAGCTATACGCAAGTATTTGGGCAAGGAGCCGCATAAAGGGATTAACCCGGATGAGTGTGTCTCGTTAGGCGCCGCCATTCAGGGAGGAGTCCTGGGTGGAGAGGTCAAAGATGTGCTGCTGCTGGATGTAACTCCGCTTTCTCTCGGTATTGAGACTTTGGGCGGGGTATTTACCAGGCTGATCGAGCGCAATACGACCATCCCCACCGCCAAGAGCCAGATCTTTTCCACTGCCGCGGACGGCCAGACTTCGGTTGAGATACATGTGCTCCAGGGCGAGCGCCAGATGGCGGTGGACAACAAGACGCTGGGCCGCTTCACCCTCACCGGTATTCCGCCCGCGCCCAGAGGTGTGCCGCAAATCGAGGTTAAATTCGATATTGATGTCAACGGAATTGTCAATGTGTCTGCCAAGGATATGGGGACAGGCAAAGAACAGAGCATGACCATTACCGCTTCCACTAACCTGAGCGAAAAAGAAATCGATCAAATGGTTAAGAACGCCGAAAAATACGCCGCGGAAGACGCCAAACGTAAAGAAGAGGTGGAGACCCGCAACCAGGCCGACAGTATGATCTACCAGGCTGAGAAAACTATCAAGGACTTCAAGGATAAGGCCGACGCGGCTGCGATTGAGAAGTTACAGAAGGCCACTGACGAATTAAAAGACGCCATGAAGGGCGGCAGCATAGAATCCATTAAAGCGAAATTGGAGGCTATTACCGGCCCGTTATATGAACTAACCGCTTCGATGTACCAAAAAACCGGTCAGGATCAGGCAAACGCCGGAAATGCCGGCGCCGGCTACGCCGGAGGCCCCGGCCAGGGCAATAAAGATAATGTTGTGGACGCAGATTTTGAAGTTAAGGATGATAAATAGTAACTGATCAGAATTCAGGAGACAGAATTCAGGAGTCAGAATAAGAGAATGGTTTATCACTCCAAATATTCTGAATACTGACTCCTGACTCCTGAATTCTAAATATCTTAATAGTACTATTATAAATAAAATAAAAAATAGCTAATCTGCTTTTTATGTTATAAAATTAAGTAGGAGAAACCTTTTTAAGGGGAATTTCGGTTCCCCTTTCCTTTGTTTTAGTATATTAAGGTGGTGGATAGATGGCTAAGCGCGACTACTATGAAGTACTTGGCGTATCCAAAGATGCGACCACTGATGAGATAAAAAAAGCATACCGTAAACTTGCGCGCCGGTACCACCCGGACGCCAATCCGGGTGACCAGAACGCGGAGGCCAAGTTCAAAGAGATCAACGAGGCTTATGTCGTTTTGTGTGATCCGGAAAAAAGGGCTAGTTACGATCGCTTTGGCCACGCTGATACCAACGGGCAAGGCTTCGGAGGGTTTGGCGGATTCGGCGAAGGGTTTGGAGAGTTCGGCGGTATCGGTGATATCTTTGATATGTTTTTTGGGGGCGGCGGGCGCAGGCGCACCGGCCCGGAAAAAGGGTCCGACATCCGGACGGATATGGAGATTAGCTTAAAAGACGCCGCTTTCGGACTGGAGCGTGAAATAAAGGTGCCGCGAGTGGAAACCTGCGGCACTTGCGGCGGCAGCAGGGCGGCGGCGGGCAGCAAGCCACAGACCTGCCCAACCTGCGGCGGCACCGGCCAGGTACAGTATTCCCAAAGCACTCCCTTCGGGCGTATAGTCCAGACACGCACGTGTGACCGCTGCCACGGCGCCGGCAAGATCATTGACAAGCCCTGTCCCACCTGCCGCGGTACCGGCCAGGTTCGCAAGACGCGCAATATCAAGATTAACGTGCCGCCCGGAGTGGATAACGGTTCCCGCCTCCGCCTCGCGGGTGAGGGCGAAGCCGGAGTGCGCGGCGGCCCGCCCGGTGATCTTTATGTTTATATTCACGTCAAACCGCACCGTATTTTTCAGCGGGAAGGCGATGACTTGATTTGTGAAATACCGGTTTCATTTACCCAGGCGGCCCTGGGTGACGAGTTAGAAGTCCCGACTCTGGATGGCAAAGCCAGGTTAAAAATTCCTGAAGGCACTCAGTCCGGAACTGTTTTTCGAATGAAAGGAAAAGGTATCCCCCATATTAACGGGTATGGCCAGGGAGATCAACACGTCAGGGTTAAAGTGGTTACTCCCGTTAAACTCAATGACAGGCAGAAGGAACTGTTAAGAGAATTCAGCCGCATAGAAAACGAACGGCAGCATGGTTCAAGCGATAAAAGCTTTTTTGAAAAAATGAAAGATGCCTTTATGGGTTAAAATAACAAGGGAGATAAATGAGTGGACTGGGTGGAAATTACTGTTTGCACTTTACCCGGTACGGTGGAAGTGGTGGCTGAATTATTCGAAGAGATGAAAACCGGCGGGGTGATTATTGAAGACCCTGCTGTTATTCTCAGGTATGCCGCGGAGACCCACCCTGATGAGTGGGGTGTTCCCGGAAAAGTGTCCGAACACGATTGGCCGCTGGTCAAGTCATACCTCCCGGTAGATCCGGATTTGGACCGCAGGCTCAGTGATTTTTATCAGGCGCTTGAGCGGTTGGCGCTAAGTCCGGCGCCGCAGGTAAGCATCCGCAGGGTTGTCGACGAAGACTGGGCCAACGCCTGGCGCGCTTATTATAAGCCGGTGCGGGCCGGGCAACGGCTGGTGGTCAAACCGTCCTGGGAGGAATGGAGCCGCGAAGAAGGCGACCTGGTTATTGAAATGGATCCCGGCATGGCATTCGGCTGTGGTACACATACCACCACTCTATTGTGTCTGCGTTTATTGGAAGTGTATGTCCGTAGCGGTATTACGGTTTATGACGTTGGTACCGGGTCGGGCATTCTGGCAGTGGCCGCCGCCAAGTTGGGTGCCGGCCGGGTGATAGCTGTGGACCTGGATGATTTGGCCTGCCGGGTGGCCGTTGAAAATGTTATAAGGAATAAAGTAACTGGGATAGTTAAGGTTGTTCACGGCAACCTGCTGGATCTGGTGGAAGGCCGGGCCGACCTGATGGTGTCGAACATTATCGCCAGTGTGATCATTAATTTTACCCCGGCCGCTTCAAGGGCTCTGGTACCGGGCGGCATATTTATCGCCTCGGGAATTATCCGCGACCACGCGTTGAAGGTTCGTGACGCCATGGAAGCGGCCGGACTGGCTATCCGCGAGCAGCTGAGTGAAGGCCATTGGGTGGCCTTTGTGGGAGAAAAAATATCGGAATGAAGTTGCCCCGCTTTTTTGTATCGCCAAAACAAATAGAAGCAGGCCGGGTTTACCTGAACGGGCCTGACGTCGTCCACATCGCCAAAGTGCTTCGCCTGAGCGCGGGCGATAGACTCGTTGTGCTGGACGGGCAGGGAAAATCGTACCTGGCGGTTTTAGAACAAATCTGTAAGGGAGAAGTATCCTGTGCGATTGAAAAGGAACTTGCCGCGGCAGCCGGAGCCTTGCTGAAGGTTACTTTGGTACAAGGTATTCCAAAAGGCGATAAAATGGATTTAATCATTCAGAAAGGCACCGAACTGGGGTTAAATGGTTTGATCCCGCTGTTAAGTGAGCGGGCGGTGGTTAAACTGGAGGGGGATAAGCTGTTCAAGCGGCGGGAACGCTGGCGGAGAATTGCCCTGGAAGCCGCTAAACAATGCCGGCGTCCGGACATACCGGAAATTAGCGTGCCGAAGAGTTGGGAACAGGCGCTGGCTGACTTGCCGCCGGATGCTGTGGCGCTGATTCCATGGGAAGAAGAAAACGCGGAGTCGTTAAAGGGGTTTTTACAGCACAGCAAACCGCCGGAAGAAATCTTCGTTTTTATCGGCCCGGAAGGAGGCTTCTCAGCGGGGGAAGTAGAGCGCGCAAGACTGCACGGCGTCCGCCCGGTTACTTTAGGGCCGCGGATCTTACGCACAGAAACCGCGGGGCTGGCGGTTTTGGCAATGATTCTGTACCAGTGGGGAGACCTTGGGGGATGATTAAATGAAGGGTAAGCGGGTAGCCATATCCACCTTGGGCTGTAAGGTCAACCAGTACGAGTCGGCCGCGCTGGCCGGAATCTTCCGGGAACGCGGCTACCGTCTGGTGGAATTTGAGGATGCGGCTGATATATACGTTATAAATACTTGTACGGTTACGCATCTGGGTGATCGCAAGTCCAGGCAATTGATCCGCCGTGCCGCCAGGACCAATCCCGGTGCCTTAATCGTTGTCACCGGCTGTTATGCCCAGGTTTCCCCGGAGAAGGTCATGGCGGTACCCGGTGTGGACCTGGTGGTGGGTACAAAGGACCGGGCAAAACTGGTGGAACTGGTGGAATCCGCAGCAAAAGGCCTTGGGCCCGTAAATGCTGTAAGTAGTATGGAAACTGACTGTGAATTTGAAGAAATTACTGCGCTGCCCCTTCAGGAAAGGACACGTGCTTTTTTAAAAATTCAGGATGGTTGTAATAATTTTTGTACATATTGTATAGTTCCGTATGCCAGAGGGCCGCTACGCAGCCGGCAGCCTGAAAGAGTTTTAGAGATTGCCGGTGAACTGGCGGCGGCGGGATATAAGGAAATCGTCCTGACAGGTATTCACACCGGTTCTTACGGACAGGACCTGGCAGGAAATGTCACTCTGGCCGGCTTGTTAAGCCGGTTGGCGGTTATACCTGGTTTGTCGAGGGTTCGCTTGAGTTCAATAGAACCAAATGATATTACCCTGGAGTTGGTGGAAATCCTGGCCGGTTCCCCTGTTTTTTGCCGGCATCTGCACGTACCGCTACAAAGCGGCGATGACCAGGTGTTGCAAAGAATGGGCCGGCGCTACACTACTTGGGAGTATACTCGTCTGGTCGATGTTTTGCGGGAAAACATACCCGGCTTGGGTCTGACTACTGATATAATGGTAGGCTTCCCGGGAGAGACAAGCGAGCAATTTGACAATACCTACCGGCTTTTGAAGAAAATCTCCTTTAGCAGACTGCATGTTTTTAAATATTCGCCCCGCCCTGGTACGCCGTCGGCTGGTTTCCCCGGCCAAATCGAACCGGCGATTAAAGAAGAACGCAGCCGTAAGCTAATCGAATTGGGTGGCAAACTTGCGGCCGGCTTTGCCGCCTCACTGCTGGGGCAAGAACTGGAAGTGCTGGTTGAGCGGCAGGTTCAGGAGGAAAGCGGGCTGTATGAGGGACTAACTGATAATTATGTCCGGGTAGTCTTTCCGGGATACGAGGGCCTCGTCGGGTTAATGGTGAAAGTAATCGCTGAAGAGGTTCGAGGAACTGCCATTAAAGGCAGGATTGTTTGAGTGCTTGATAATTAAGGGTAGAATAATTTTGTTGGCAGAAGGATTTATTTTCTTGATGTTGAATATTAACTTGTTATTTGTCTTTTATCGTGGTTTCTCCGCAGGGAGGAGGTGGTAAAGTGCAGGACTGCATTTTTTGTAAAATTATTAACAAAGAGATACCTGCAGAAGTTGTTTACGAAGACGACTATGTAATGGCATTTAAAGATCTGAAGCCGGAGGCTCCTGTCCACCTGCTGTTGATTCCCAAAAAACACATTCCCACCTTCTTTGACTTAAAAGAAGAAGATGCTGAGATAATGGGCCGGATTCAGCTGGCCGCAGGCCGCGTGGCCCGGGAATTGGGTCTTGTTGAACGTGGTTTCCGGTTGATCAGTAACTGTGGCCGTGACGCGGAACAGCTTGTGATGCACGTCCACTATCACCTTCTGGCAGGAAGACCGCTGAAATGGCCTCCCGGCTAAATTGGCAGCCTGGAATACCGTTTGAAGGCACCTAAATCGCTGGTTGACTGCTAACATACCCTGCTGTATAATGAGTAAGTGTTTTTGCATATAGTAAGATGTTAACATATAGTATGGAATATTTGGCTTCATGGTTATGGCGGAGGGAGGGAGAGCATAGTGGCTGAAGTAAAAGTTGGCAAAAATGAAACACTTGACAGCGCCCTCCGGCGCTTCAAACGGTCGTGCCAGAAAGCCGGCGTATTGGCCGAAGCTAGGAAACACGAACATTATGAAAAACCTAGCGTAAAAAGGAAGAAAAAATCTGAAGCGGCTAGAAAACGGAGATTTCATTAATAAAATATATCCGATAACAAAAATGCCCGGTTTTACCGGGCGTTTTATATGGGCAAGTAGGGACGGTTCTTGCTTGCCCCCCCCAAAAAAAGGGGGGCAAGCAAGAACCGTCCCTACTTGCCCATTTTCCATTTAATAGTAATTTATTCCCCTCTATTTGCATAATATCTTGCAGGAGGGGATTTTTTATGACCTGGCGTGATTTTAAGAAAAAATTCAAGAAGCAGTTCTCAGAGTTTCTTGAATTACCCGGTGATGTAATGCTGGATTTACCCAAAATTGTTCTATTCGGTAATGTTCAGCTGCAGATTGAAAACCATCGCGGGATAATAGAATATACTGCCAATATAGTGCGAGTAGCCACCGGCGAAGGTGAAGTGGTAATAAATGGAGAAAACTTGACGCTTCGAAATTTGCTGCCGGACGAGCTGCATGTTGAAGGAAAAATCTGTTCTATAAGCTTCAATTGACGGGGGTAAGAGATCATGTTGTTTTTTAAACTGATGTCATATTTTATTGGTTACGTAGTAATAATAGTCACCGGAAAGGCGCCGGAAAAATTCGTTAACATGGCTGCAAGCAGAGGAATCTACCTTTGGGATATCTCCAAAACGGGGGATAACGCCATCATACTCAAGGTCCAGCTTCAAGCTGTAAAGCCTCTGCGTCATATTGCCAGACGTACCGGCTGCCGTTACAATATCAAATCCAGAAGGGGCCTTCCGTTCAGTATTGCCAGGATCCGGCGGAGAAAGGCGCTGGCGTTGGGATTTATTTTTTTTCTGGGAACACTATATTTTCTTTCTTCTTTCGTATGGTTTATTGAAGTCAGAGGTAATGAGCGGCTTACTGCCGCGGATGTGCTCAGTGCCGCCGCTGATTCCGGCTTATCCAGGGGAGTGCCGAAGTGGAAAATAGATACAGAGAAGGTGAAAGCCGGGATTCTGGAACGGCTCCCGCTAGTGACGTGGACAGGCGTATATTTTAATGGCACGAAGGTGACGATTGAAGTAGCTGAACGGGTTGTGCCGGAGGAGGAGGACCGGAGACCTTCTCACATTGTGGCGGCAAAAGCAGGATTGATTAAAGAGGTGCTGGTTTTAAACGGCAACCCTCTGATCAAGGAAGGAGATACGGTAGCCCCGGAACAGGTGCTTATTTCCGGTGAGATTCCCCCCTTACTTGAAGACCCTGCCAAACAGGGAGAAGATAAAAAGCCAAAAGGAGAGCCTAAAGTAATCCGGCCGGCTTATTATGTTCATGCCAGGGGTATCGTCCGCGCCAGGGTCTGGTATGAGGGTTACGGCGAGGCCCGGATTATTGAGACCGGTTACCGTTTGACCGGAAGATTCGAAAAGCGCGTTAGTTTAAAATATTATTCAAAAGAGATAGTTTTGCTGGACAACCAGGATATACCTTTTGAACATTACGAAGTAGTGACTTCTATTAAAAAGCTTCCTAGATGGAGGAATCTTGATCTGCCTGTCGAACTAGTAACAGTAAAATACCTGGAGTTAGCCGGCTACCGCGATGAGCGCAGCCGGGAGGACACCCGCAAGGCCGCGGAGAAAGCGGCTCTGGAAAATGTAATGAAGCAACTGCCCAGGGATGCCGTTATTAAAGAGCGGTGGTTGGAGGATGTCAGTGCCGGTAACGATGAAAACGTTGTACGGATAAAGGCTGTTCTGGAGACAGTTGAGGATATCGGCAAGGACAAATTATTTAAACCTTAAAGGAGGCCGGGTATTGACGGAAAAATTTGAATCCAGGATTGAATTGGACGACATTGGTGCCGCGGCTGAAATATTCGGGAAACACGATGAGCATCTGGTGCAGATTGAAAAAGCCATGGGGGTTCATGTAGTGGCGCGGGGTCATAATCTGACGATATCCGGTGAACAGGAAAAGGTGGAGCAGGCAAAGGAGATCCTGGCCCAACTAAATAATTTTTATCAAGCGGGGAATCACATAACCGCCCAGGAAGTCGGTTACGCGATCAAGTCGGCGCAAGGCGGCTTAAAAAACGCTCTGGAAAGTATAGCCAGAGACGTAGCCATGATTTCCGCCCGCGGCAAACAAATTAAACCAAAGACTGTAGGTCAGCAAAAATATGTTGAAGCCATAAAAAATAACGATATTGTATTTGCTGTCGGCCCGGCCGGTACGGGCAAAACATACCTGGCGGTGGTGATGGCGATCAAGGCATTGCGCAACAAACACGTCAGTCGCCTTGTTCTAACCCGTCCGGCGGTGGAAGCGGGTGAGAAACTGGGGTTTTTGCCAGGTGATCTGCAAGACAAGGTTGACCCGTATCTCAGGCCGTTTTACGATAGTCTCTATGATATACTGGGAGTGGAGAATACTCAAAAATATCTTGAACGGCACATAATAGAAATCGCTCCCCTGGCTTACATGCGGGGCAGGACTCTGGAGGACTCGTTTATTATCCTGGATGAGGCGCAAAATACCACTCCGGAGCAAATGAAGATGTTTCTGACCCGTCTCGGCTTTGGTTCGAAGGCGGTGATCACCGGGGATATCACCCAGATTGACTTGCCGAGAGGCCAGGTTTCCGGTCTTGTTAACGCAATTAAAGTTTTAAAGGAAATAGAGGGATTGGGTATCCATGTTCTTACCGGAGATGACATTGTACGGCACCCTCTGGTGGAAGAGATTATCAGAGCATATGAAAAAGAGCAATAGGGCGGTAACCGAAGAGGGGTGAAATCGTGCTTGCTATTAGCGCGGTAAAAGGTAAAGTTGCGGCCGTCCTGTCCCTGTTGGCAAGACAACGTATGGTGCGACGGGGCAGCGCGGCGATTTTGTTTTTGCTTCTATTTACCTTGATTATATCCACCGACTTCATTAATGAAAAATCCAGCATGATAGTGGGACAGGTATCTCCCACAACTTTAAAAGCTGAAAAAAATATCGTCTTTGAAGATAAAAATAAAACTGCCATGGAACGCCGCCTGGCTGCGGAAAAGGCAGGCAATGTATATACGATAGACCCCAAGGTAAGTATAGCTGTTCAAAATGATATTTCAGAACTGGCACGAAAGCTGCGTGAAGTGCAAAGCAATACAGGCTTGGACACCTCGGAAAAGGTGGCCATGCTCCGTTCGTTTCTTCCTTTTACGATGCAAGATGCCGATCTTAGTGACCTGGCGCACGCCACCGCCAAAGACACCCTGCAGGTTGAAACCGAAATAAACAACCTGGTGGCCGGGGCGATGGAGGATGACGATGGGATTACCCAGGACAAGCTGGAAGAAAACAAAAAGATTATCAACAACCAGATTGCCGGAATGCGTCTTTCCAAGGTTTATGAACAATTTGCCAAAGGCGCCGTCGATTGCTATCTTCGTCCAAACGGTTTTATCAATTATGAGAAGACCAGACAAAAGCAGGAGGAAGCTATGGCCTCCGTTTCCCCGGTCATGGTTTCGATTAAAGAAGGGGAAAAGATTATCGGGGAAGGGGAAATAATAACTGAGGAACACTTGGCCAAGCTACAGGCGCTGGGTCTGACCCGCCCCAAGTTACATTTTACCTTTATTCTGGGTATACTGCTGCTGGTGGTCTTGCTCACGTTAGTTGTTCTCATTTATCTTTATCAACAGAACAGAGAGATATATGAACATGCCGGGCACTTATATTTGCTGGGTATAATTGTTATAGTGGTCTTGGGGGTTGGTAAAGCTATTATTGCCATTAACGTTAGCCGGTGGCCGGAGTTCAGCGCCCAGTTCGGTTACATGGTCCCCCTGGCCACGGCAGGGATGTTGATCGCCATTCTACTGGACTCCCGGTTGGCTGTGCTGGTGGTAGCCGTGCTTAGTCTGGTGCTGGGAGTAATGACAGGGAACCAACTCCGGTTCGGGCTGGTCGGGATGATCGGCGGTATCACAGGTGTATATAGTGTTTCGAAATTGAGTCAACGGGGAGACCTTGTCCGGGCCGGGATTTATACCAGCTTCGCCAACGTGGTGGCTATATTGATTGTCGGCCTGGCAAACAATATCCATTTTGGCCTTTTGATTTCGTCCAGCCTGGCTCTCGGGATAGCCAACGGCATTCTGTCATCCGTATTAACGAATGGGGCTCTGCCCTTTCTTGAAAGCACATTCCGTCTCACTTCGCCAGTCAGGCTTTTGGAGTTTTCACATCCAAATAATGTCTTATTGAAAAGACTGTTAACCGAAGCGCCCGGCACTTACCATCACAGCATTATAGTGGGGAACCTGGCAGAGGCGGCCGCCGACGCTGTGGGCGGTGATTCGCTGCTGGTCCGTGTGGGAGCTTATTACCATGATATCGGCAAGATCAAAAGACCGTACTTTTTTATCGAAAACCAAATGGATTGTGAAAACCCGCATGATAAAATTGGTCCTTCGTTAAGCACCTTGATTCTCACTTCCCACGTAAAAGACGGGGTGGAGATGGCCAGGGAGCATAAGCTGCCTCAGGGGATTATCGATATTATTGAGCAGCATCATGGTAACAGTCTGGCTAGTTATTTCTACCACAAAGCTCTGGAAAACGACCGCACCGAAAGTGTTACCGAGGAAGAGTACCGGTACGAAGGCCCTAAACCGCAAACCAGGGAAGCGGCCATAGTGATGCTTGCAGACTCGGTTGAGGCGGCGGTTCGCTCACTTCAAAACCGCACCCCGGCCCGCGTCGAGGGTCTGGTAAGGAAGTTTATCAAGGACAAGCTAAATGACGGCCAGCTTGACGAGTGCGACCTGACTTTTAAAGATCTTGATATTATAGCGACTTCATTTGTCCGTGTACTATCGGGAATTTTTCACTCCCGTGTGGAATACCCGGATCTGTCGCAGGAAATTGAAAGGAGAAAGAAGCGTGTCAGTTTTCGTAAGCAACCTGCAGGAAGAGGTGGCGCTGGATAGCGATCTAACCGATTTTTTAATCCCGGCCATAGAGGAAGTCGTCAGGGGTGAAGGATATGGTGACGAAGCCGAGGTAAGCCTGGTGTTTGTCAACGACAGCTATATACGTGACTTAAATTTGCAGTACCGTGGGATAGACAGCCCCACAGATGTACTGTCTTTTTCCATGCTTGAAGGGGAGCCCCTACAGGGGGAGGGAGACGATGAAGTGTTGCTGGGCGACGTAGTCATTTCCCTGCAGGCTGCCAGGCGGCAAGCGGAAGAATACGGGCACGGCTTCCGGCGTGAAGTTGTTTACCTGGCGGTACATGGTGTACTGCATTTGCTTGGATATAACCACTTGAAAGAAGAAGAACGCCGGATTATGCGAGAAAAAGAAGAGGAAATACTGGAAAAGTTAAATGTTACCGGATGATTGATCAGCATTAATCCCGGGGTAAAAGCTAATTTATAGAACAATATAATATGGTGGTGCCGATAGATGTGCGAAAATTTATAAATAGTTTTAGTTACGCCGCGGCAGGAGTATGGCATGTATTGCTAACCCAGCGCAATATGCGGATCCACTTTGCCGCCGCGTTGCTGGTGCTTGCGCTGGCGTTATATCTGAGAATAGATGCTCATGATCTGCTTTTTTTGTTTTTTTCCATAACCCTGGTAATAATGGCGGAAATGTTTAACACTGCGGTCGAAGCGGTTGTCGATCTTTATGTGCAGACTTTTCATCCTCTTGCCCGCATTGCTAAAAATGTTGCGGCCGGGGCGGTACTGATAGCCGCTTTAAACTCGATCGTGGTAGCGTATTTAGTGATCTATCCCCGTCTGTCGGGATGGTAACCAACTTTTTACTTAATCTATATCTATTAGCGTCATGAGACAGGGGTGTAGTAAAAGTGGATTTTCCAATCGAAAAGCTGGTAAACGCCGCAAGGGCAGCCCGTGAAAGAGCATATGCTCCTTATTCGCTTTTTAAGGTGGGCGCCGCCATACTGACCGTGGAAGGCCGTTATTATACCGGATGCAATGTCGAAAACGCTTCCTATGGCTTGTCCTGCTGCGCGGAACGGGTGGCTCTGTTTAAAGCTGTATCCAATGGTGAGCGAAATTTCGAGGCTATCGCCATTACGGCCGGTACTGATGAATACTGCGCGCCGTGCGGCGCTTGCCGTCAGGTGCTCACGGAGTTCAACCCGGCAATGAAAGTAATTATGGCTAATAAACGGGGTGAGTACCGGCTGCAAACCGCCGCTGAACTTTTACCCGCAGCCTTTGAGTTAAAGAGTCCCGCCTCAGGATATGCCGGGCGGGACAATGGCGAGACTAACCGCGGTAAAACCCGCGACAACATATTTGAGCCGGTAAACCGGTAATATGTAGCATCTCATGTGGAGGTAGCAATTGAGTATTTTTGAGGTTCTTATGCTGGTCAGTTTCGGGGCGGCCTGGCCGGCATCAATATATAAGTCTTATGTGTCAAGAGAAATTGCCGGAAAAAGCATTCTTTTTCTGTGGATTATTTTTGCGGGGTATTCTTTTGGCATATTACACAAATTAATCTTTAATTATGATCTTGTCATTTACTTATACGTGTTGAATGGTTTAATGGTTATGACGGATATTATATTGTACTACCGCAATAAGATAATAAATAGTTGTGAAAAAGATAAAAGGTGGTTGCCTTGGTAAAGGGAAATGACTGTTATAGATCGGGGTTCGCGGCACTGGTAGGCAGGACCAATGTGGGGAAATCCACTTTGTTAAACACTCTAATTGGACGGAAAGTAACCATTATGTCCGATAAGGTTCAGACGACCAGGAATAGGATTCTCTGTGTGCTTACCAGGGAAGAATCCCAAATTATTTTTTTGGACACTCCGGGTATTCACAAGCCGAAACATAAACTGGGTGAGCATCTGGTGCAGGTGGCCCTGAATACTTTGAGTGAGGTCGATATTATTCTTTTTCTGGTGGAGGCGAACCGGAGGCCCGGCCCCGGTGATAATTACCTGATCCGGCAATTTAACGGTCTGTCAACACCGGTGGTGCTGGTGATTAATAAAGTTGACTTGGTCAAGCGGGAAGAACTGCTGCCCCTGATCGAACAATATTCGAGCCTGTACAATTTTGCTGAAATTATCCCTGTCTCGGCTTTGTCCGGAGAAAACACCGGCCGCCTGCTGGATGTGGTGACAAGCTACCTCCCGGCCGGGCCTGAGTATTACCCCGAAGATATGGTTACCGACAGGCCGGAGGAGTTCATCATGGCTGAACTGATCAGGGAAAAGGTTTTAAGTCATACTGATCAGGAAGTGCCTCATTCAATAGCCGTGATCATCGAAGACCTTCAAGAACGTCCCAACAATGTTGTGGCGGTCAGGGCGGTGATTTACACGGAGAGAGAATCGCAAAAGGGGATCCTGATCGGCAAAGGAGGCCGGATGCTGAAAAGAATTGGCCGGCTTGCCCGTGAGGATATGGAAAAGCTGCTTGGTTCAAAAATATTTCTCGAACTCTGGGTAAAGACCAGGCCGGACTGGCGAAATAAAGAACTCCAGCTAAAAAACCTGGGGTACTATGAAACATAGGAGTCAGTAGTCAGAATGAGAAAATGGAGCTTATCATCTTGGAATATTCTAAATTCCGACTCCTGAATTCTAAATACTAGATACTATAAGACATGAGTATAGGAGTCAGGAGCCAGGAGTCGGAATGGAGAGAATGACTTAACGTCTTTAATATTCTGACTCCTGACTCCTGAATTCTGAATACTTGAATTGGGGTCTTACTGATGAAACTTTATAAGATTGAAGCCGTCGTCCTGCGGGCCAGGGACTGCGGCAACGCGGACAAACTATTGATTTTGTATTCCAAAGAACAGGGTAAAATAAAAGTAATGGCACACGGCGTTTCCAAACCGGCCAGCCGCAAACGCGGCGCGACACAGCTGTTCTCTCACTCCAGATTTTTGATGAGCCGGGGCCGCGAGCTTGATTCGATTAGCCAGGGTGAAGTAATCGAAATGTTTTCTTTCCTCAGGAATGACTTGGAAAAGTTCGTATGTGCCAGCTACCTGGCTGAATTGGTGGATGCCGTTACCCCGGAA
>Ga0067045_1028194_pt1 | contig 39852 bp, 27 predicted proteins | sample TerdegcTABiofilm_FD_59184 | JGI IMG/M metagenome (GOLD analysis project Ga0067045, IMG submission 59184) | Combined Assembly of (Gp0054472, Gp0054536) Wastewater bioreactor microbial communities from Singapore -Terephthalate degrading... | reverse complement strand
AATTGGAAGCCGATCGCAGCGGCCAGTTCCCGAGTCGGCTCGCGGAGGTCTCCGTAGAAGCTCACACGGTGCCAGCCGTAGGTATCCCAGTAATGGAACAGCCTCTCAAAATCCCCCTCCACGTGGCAAGCCAGTTTCGTGCGGCAAGCCCGATCCTGAATCACGTTCTCGGCCGCCCGGCCCTGATGGAACAGAATCTCCTTGCGGACCGGGTGGATTTCCATGGTGCTGATCCGATAGCCCAGCGGTAGAAAGGATCGGACTGATGCACCGCGACGATCCTCCGAATGGGTGAGTATCTCATAGTCGTTGGCGGGCCCGTCCGGTCCAAGCGGCTTCGTCATGGCGACGCAGTGCGCGTAAATGATTTGTCGCTTGGAGGTATCAAGAACCGGATCCGAAATGTATCCCGGTCTGCCGGCGAGATGGCGGATCGCCACCATCGTGCCCGTGGAAAGCAGATCGGCTTCGCATGCCCCGATTTGTCCCGCGTTGAGCAGCTCCACGAATCCCAGGCAGGGATAGGCTTGCAGTTTTCCGCTATAAAACCCGCCCAAGCAATTGATGGTGATCGCTTCGGCGCCCTTGGATTCCAAGAGTTTCTTTTGCCCCAAGTAATTGCGTGCCGATTTGAGCAGCGTCTGCTCCGGTTCTTCCACGGCGATCCGCCGGGCGCCTTTCCGCCAAGTTTCCGCGACGCCTTCCGCGTCCGCTTCCTCGACGGCGTCGCACATCGCCGCCAGCTCTTCGAAGGAGGTGAATTCCACGGTCATCCCGAATACTTCGTAAAGGGCATCGGCGACCGATTTGGAGCCGCCGCCCACAGAGAGGATCTTGGCCTGCTTGAGCGCCTCGAGACATTGTCCAGGCGAGACGGCGTTGACTGGGTCGTCCGCGCAATCGGCCGGCACAGCCGGGGCGGTACGCTCTTGTCGCAGCCGATCGCAGGCCGCCACGAATGCGTCCGTTCCCGAGGTCTTCAAGAGCGTGAAGCACCGGGCGGCCTCCACCAAATCTTCGATTCGGGAAGAACTTACGACCGAGAAGTTTCGGTGTTGCCGACGCAAGCCGGCCGTGTATCGCAAAAACCCGCCGCTTCCCGCAAACAAAAAGTCGGCTACGATGGTCGGCTTTCCCGCAGCCACGATCTTGGGGAACACCTGAATCCAGTTGTTCATTTGATACACAAGGTAGCCGTCGATGCGATCCTGTTCGTCCGAGGCCAAAAGGCGGTCGGCATCCTCCGGGCCGTGTGCGGCGACGGGCAAGAATTCGACTTCGGGACACCCGCTTTGAAGTGCGTTTGTGACCTTTTCGATTTCGGGCCGCATGTCGTGCCCGAGATGCGGCCAAGTCGGACGGTCCTGCACCAAGGCCCAGCAGGCGAAGACCAATCGTACGCGAGGTCGAGGCTCGCCGCCGGGCTGCTCAGCGTGCGAAGGGGACGGCATCGTCCCCGGGAGCAGAGTTGCGGCCCCGCAGGCAGCGCAACCGCCCAAGAAGCGACGACGATTGACGCAACAATGACACGCCGATTCGACCGGTAATCGCATGGTTGTTCCCCCTCGCTCCCAAGTTCTCCCAGATCCGATTTCGATTTCCGCCGGCACACGCTGCGCCGAAACGATGGCCGGGCATGACAGCGGTCACCGACCTAGATGCCGTCATTGTCGATTTCGACGTGCCGGTGTCAACATTGGCTCTTGCTTTTTTGATGGGACGGCCAAGGAAATCGGGGTTTGCAGTTTGGAACGGAGGTGCTAGATTGTCGCGACGAGAGGAGGCATGGTTCGGCGGCGTTCCCCCGCCAAGGTGGGTGGGGATGGTCGCAGTCAGCGCCGACGATGGCGCGACTTTATCACGGAGGATGGAAAGAGCATGGAAGCTCGTGCCCTTCGCGCCGCGTTCCTGGTGGCGGTAGCCTTCTGCTGCTGCGGGGCCGAATATCGAACGCCCAATTTCACTATCCGCAATTCAGACCCTCAGTTTGCCCGGCTTATGGGCGAGGCCGCGGAATCGTACCGAAAGCAATTGGCCGTGCTATGGTTGGGCCGAGAATTACCCAATTGGTCGCGACCGTGCCCGGTGACGGTTCAGGACGGTCCGGGATTGGGGGCCGGCGGCCAAACTACCTTCATCTTCGATCGCGGGGAAGTTTACGGCTGGGAGATGGCCATTCAAGGTTCCCGAGAAAGGCTCTTGGACTCCGTGTTGCTGCATGAGATCACTCACATGATCTTGGCCAGCCACTTCCGCCGCCCTCTTCCAAGGTGGGCGGATGAAGGCGCCGCCACGAGCGTGGAGCACGTATCGGAGCGTGAGAAGCATCGCCGTATGTTGATCCGCTTTTTGCAGGGGCGGCGTGGCATTCCCTTCAATCGCATGTTCGCCATGGAGGAGTATCCGAGGGACATCATGCCGCTGTATGCCCAGGGTTTTGCCCTGGCCGACTATCTCATCCAAGAAGGAGGTCATCGGCGGTTCGTGCAGTTCCTGGAAGCCGGATTGGCCGACGGGAACTGGCACGCGGCTGTGAAGAAGTTTTACGGGTACGAAGAGCTCGGCGACCTCCAGACTCAATGGGTCGCCTGGGTCGGGCGGGGCTATCCGGAACGGCGACCGACGACCTCGCCGGTCGGCTTGGCCGTCGCTCCGCAAGGAACGCAAGTGCCGTCGGCCGGTATGGAAAGCGTGGTCGTCGGCGACACGGCGGCACGAACGCGGGATGCAGGCGAAAGAGACACTTCCATCTATCTGGCCGCCTCCGCGCAGGGGTACCCGTCCGCCGCGGCGCAGCCTGACGGATCACCACCCGCCGGCGAGCGGACGCGAGGACCTGCTGCTCCGTCGGCGGACATCGATTTCGGAGGATGGCGGCCCGCAGATCGAACGGAGGTCTTGAGCTCCCGGGCCGCAGAGAACCGGGAATGGCAGGCGACGCCCGGTATGGCTGTCACTTCAGCGGTCGAGACGGAGCCACATGTTAACCGACTGGGATATCCACAGGCGGTGGAGCGACCGCAGCAAATCATTCGAGAGTGGAGCCGCCCCACTTTGATGCGGTGAATCGCCTGAATGGTCCGTTTGGAATCCCGAACACAGGGTCAGCGCCGCGGACATTCTTAATTCTCGTTTGAATTGACTATTTTCTCTCTTGCGAAGCTTCTTTTCGGATTTGCATGATTGAAACCGACCGTCCAGCTCGGAAGCCAAGAAGCCCCGCCGAAGAATCGCGAGCCGTCCCTACCGGAGCGAATTCTCTCTCCGAGGAGTATTGGCGAGAGTCCCAGCTTCCCTTGGCCGGGCTGATGTTCATTTCGCCCCTCCTAATCATTTACGAGCTGGGAGTGGTGATCCTCGGACCCGAGGCCATTCGCAACGGGGCTGAAGTCTGGATGCGGCAATTGCTTCTGGCGCTTGGTATCGGACAGTATTTCTTCTTACCGTTTCTCACTGCGGCAATCTTGTTACTGGCCCACCACTTTAGTCGGGGACCGTGGTACATCCGTTCCGTCACGCTGTGGGGCATGGCCGTGGAGTCCGTGCTGCTGGCGGCCGTGCTACGCCTGCTTCTCGGGCTTCAAGCGAATTTCTTCTCCTGCCTGGCGGGATCGGTTGCGCCGACGGCACCGGCGGGATTTGTCTGGGCACAGTCGACGGCCCCCTCGCACGCCACCGAACTTGCTGCGAGGGCCGTGGCCTACGTCGGTGCGGGAGTTTACGAAGAATTGGTATTTCGCTTGATTCTTCTCACGGCCATAGCCTTCGGTTTCAAAAGCTTGGCCGTACCGTCCCGTTTGGCGAACTTACTGGGGGTGGGCCTCAGCAGCCTAATCTTCGCGGCAGCGCACCACGTGGGGCCGATGGGAGAACCTTTTACAGTTTTCAACCTGGTGTTCCGAGTGCTGGCGGGAATCTTCTTCGGAACGCTCTTCCTCTATCGCGGTTTCGGCATTGCCGCCGGGAGTCACGCCGTCTATGACCTCTTGGTGGGGTTGATGTGACGCCGTTTCCGCTCCGAACCCGTCCGAGACGCCTACCCGTACCGGGGTCATTTTCCCTGAAGTCGTCGCACGACACTTACGGCAAGTCGAAACGCTGCGCGGATGCGGCCGCCCAGCGTCGGGCCGTGCGAAATCTCGAGGAGCGAACGGACGATCCGCAAGTCTTGAGGGCCAGCAGGTTCGAGGTGCCGTCTCGGTCCCCTCTCGCGCGCGGCAACACTTTTTACCACGGTCATCTCGAGGAGTCCTTCCGCCCCGCGCGTGACGCCGAAGCCGCTGCGGCGGCGTGGTGCGAAGGCCACGCGCGGATCCGCAGTAGGCACGATCACATCGTTGACAACGACGCAGCCCACGTTCAGACGCCGAGCCAAGTTCTCCGCTCCATCGCGTTTCCCGAAGACGGCGGCGCCCAATGCATACGGACACTTGTCTGCCGCCGCAAGGGCTTGGTCGTCATCGTCAACCGGGACCAGACAGAGCACAGGGGCGAAGATGTCGGACTGAAGCAGCTCCATCTCGGGCCGTGCGTCCGCCAATATGATGGGGCTCATGTTTGGGCCGTTTTCTGCTTCCAGGTCGCCGCAGAGCAATCGTGCGCCTCCGGCGATTGCCGCGCGGGCCAAGCCGATCACCCTCGAACGCAGCCGCGATTCGACGACGAGCAACGGTAAGGCGGATGCTGAGTCGGCCAGACTGCGGCATAGTGCGGAGTAGCATTTTCGGGCCACGAAGACCCGCCGCGGGGCAATGCATGTGGCGCTGCCGTTGAACCGCAGGCCGAACATCAGAGCCTGCACGACCAGGCTGATATCGGCGTCGTCGCGGACGAAGACGGCATCGCATCCGGACAGTTCCATGACGGCAGGTGTCAGCGTATCCGCGGCTTGATGCAATACGAGACGGCCGGTTTCCGAGGAACCGGTCAGCACCACCAAGTCCACGCCGCCGCGAATGGAAGCCCGGGCGGCTTCGGGGGCTTCCGGCAGGATATGCAGAAGATCAGAGGGTAAGCCCGCCTCTTGCATCCATTGGGCGAATCGCAAGGCGATTTGCGAGCCTCCGGGCGCCGGCTTCCAAAGCACGGCATTGCCGGCCGTCAGGGCTTGCAGCGTTTGCACCCCCGGCAAGAAGAGCGGATAGTTCCGCGGCCCGACAATGAGAATAACTCCGCGCGGCTCCCGATACGTTGTAACGCTGACTGCCCCCATCCACCAGGGTCGATTACGATTGGTCTCCCGTCTCGAACGGAGAATGCGAGCCGCGTTGCGCTCCAAAAAGCGACACGCGTCCGCCAGCGGCAAGATTTCGGCAGCGATGGTGTCTTTCGGCGTTCGATTGGGCAAGCTCACGCTTCGGCATAGCGACTCCGCGTCGGCGGCCAGCCTGCCCCGAAAACGGCGCAGAATCCTTAGACGTTCGGGGATGGTGACGGCCCGCCACGCCCGCTGAGCCGACCGCGCGGCCCGCAAACAGCCGGCTATGGCGCTGTTGTCTTCCGGCTCAATTTGAAGGGAATCGCTTGTCGAGAGAGTCTCGTCGTAAGCGGCATAAGTTGAATTCATGAGCGGCGATTTACCCTTCTGGATCCCAGGCAACGATGGTGTGCGGATGAATTATACAAAGGGGTTGCAATTCCGCCATGGCGAAGAAGCCGTTTTCTTCCCTCTGGGCGAAGCAATTCGATGGAGGCGGAGCGGGGACGGCCTGACCTGCATCCCTGAAGTTTCGGTTAGGTTTCGATCGCGGAGTCCGGGAAGGATATCCGCGCGGTATTTTCTTTTTTCGCCAATTGTCGCAACCTTCCCATGGGCTGCATCTCCCTCCCAGGATTCCGTCCTCGCTTGGAAATGGGGTATACATTGACATTTCTGCGGCGGCCCCCTACGATGATCGTTTCGTATTCGTTCCGAAGTGCCGTCCGGTTTGCAACTCCGGGTTGCTGGGGCATCCGTACTGCGGATGGCTCGTTCTCCCTCGGAAGGGTCATTTTTCGTCGTCGGAAGTTCAAGGACTCGAAGGTCCGGGTTTGGTGTGATGAAGCGGGTGCCAGAGAACCGATCGGAATAGATCCGCCGAACAGTCCTAAAAGTTTCATAAAGCGATCGTGCAAGAGCATCGAATTTGGATGCCGGCGCCGCCGCGGTGCGGGGCGGGGTACCGAAAACGGAATCCTCCTTGGTCGTAAAGTCCGGTGCCCGTTGCTGGTGTAAAGAGCGTGTGCGGTGCGGCGGTGCATTGACGCGGATTGCGGCGCGATCGGAAGTGTCTGAACAGAGCGGGAGAAGTTATGGCTGTTCCCAAAAGAAGACAAAGCAATGCGAAAACGGGATCACGCCGCGCCCACGATCATTTGACGGTCCGGCCGCTGAGCTATTGCCCGGAATGTCGTGAGCCGGTTCCTACCCACGCCGTTTGCCCCAAGTGCGGATATTACATGGGAAGGACGGTTGTGGACGTCGAGGCGAAGGAAAAGCGGAAGAAGAAATCGCAGTAACCGTAATCGCGATACGAGGCAGCTTTGGGTAGGATCGCCTTTCTCTTTCCGGGCCAAGGTGCGCAGACCGTCGGGATGGGGCGGCGCCTCTATGAGGCCGTTCCGGCCGCTCGAGCGCTTTACGATCGCGCAAGCGATGTATTGGGCTATGACTTGGCCAAATTGTGTTTCGAAGGACCGGCCGAGGAATTGGACTCCACGGTCGTAAGCCAACCGGCGATCTTCGTAACGAGCTTGGCCGCTTTGGAATCGCTCCGCGCGGATGCCCCCGACGTGGTCTTGTCGTGCGAAGCCGCGGCCGGATTGAGTTTGGGCGAATACACCGCGCTGGTCTTCGCCGATGTTCTGTCATTTGAGGACGGCCTTTGGCTGGTGCAGAAGCGCGGAGAGGCGATGCAGGACGCCGCGGACGCGACGCCCGGCGGCATGGTCAGCATTTTGGGCCTCGAACGTTCGGAAGTCGATCGCTTGTGCCGCGAAGCAAGGGGGAACGAGGTACTCCAGATCGCGAACCTCTTGTGCCCCGGAAACATCGTCGTCTCCGGTACGACTTCCGCGTGTGAACGGGCGGCGGAATTGGCTCCGGCCTTCGGAGCCATGAAGGCTATTCCGTTGGCGGTGGCGGGAGCATTTCACACCGCCATCATGAAGCCTGCCGACGCTCGCCTCGCCGAGGCGTTGACGAAAATATCCTTGCGTCCGCCTCGCATTCCGGTCGTCTCAAACGTGGATGGGCGTACGCATGATGACCCGGAGGAAATCCGGCAGCTCTTGATTCGCCAGGTGGTCGAGCCGGTGCTTTGGGAGGATTCCATGCGCTATCTGATCGCTGAGGGATTCGACTGTTTTTATGAAGTCGGCCCCGGAAAGGTCTTGCGCGGATTGATGCGGCGGATCGATCGCGGCGTGTCGTGCCAGAACGTCGAAGTGTGAGACGGATCAGCCCATCGGGTTTCACGGCGCAATGGCGAACTGATCTGCACGACGGTTTTTCTGAGGCCGACGTGCCCGCGAAAGGCCCTGCCGCACTGAGGGAGAAATCGAGATGTCGGATACATCAGCACCGCGGATCGCGACCAATTTGGACGGCAAAGTCGCCATCGTCACCGGTGCCGGAAGGGGCATCGGACGCTGCATCGCTCGAACGTTGGCGAACTGTGGAGCGGCGATCGCCTGCGTCGACGTGAATGTCGCGGCCGCCGAGGAGACGGCCTCCCTCATCAAGGCCGACGGAGGACAGGCCGCGGCGTTTGCCTGCGACGTCACCGACAGCGAGCAAGTAAACTCCGTCGTGGACGCCGTCATCGGGCAGTACAAGAAGCTGGATATCCTGGTCAACAACGCCGGCATCACGCGAGACGGTCTCTTGCTGCGGATGAAGGACGAGCAATGGGACTTGGTCCTCAATGTGAACTTACGCGGCACGTTTTTGTTTACGCGAGCCGCTGCCCGGTATTTGATCAAGGCCGGCGGAGCCAGAATCATCAACATCGCGAGCATTTCCGGACTGATGGGCAACCCCGGCCAAGCCAATTACTCGGCTTCCAAAGCGGGCGTGATCGGTTTTACCCGGACGGTCGCCCGTGAATTGGCCTCGCGGCAGGTCACCGTGAACGCAGTAGCCCCGGGTTTTATCGCGACGGAGATGGCTCACGCCTTGGGTGAGGACACGCTGAAACAGATCCGAGAGCGAACACCCCTCGGCCGTCTGGGAGAGCCGCAGGATGTGGCCGACGCAGTGCTGTTCTTGGCCGGCCCCGCTGCCGGATTCATCACCGGAACAGTGCTGCGGGTCGATGGGGGCCTCGCGGAGTGAGAGACGGGAACCGCTCGCACTCCGGTCCCGCGACGGTATGGGCAAATAGTAGCACGGCGGTTCACCTTGGGCGATATGGACACAATTTAGCGTTTCCGGTAACGTAGTAGGATTGTCGGCGAACGCCGTGAGCAGGGGAGACGGTCCGCCGCTGATCGGGCGGTGATGTTTGCGATTGTTCGCGTTTGAGATTTCGGTCCCGTTGCCGATGTGGAAAACGGGCGCACCATAACTTGTGAGATGACGTGAGATCCAAGAGGAGTACGAACGTGGCGACCATCGAAGAACGCGTCATGAAGATTGTCTCGGAGAGCCTTGGGGTCGGACAGGAACAGATCAACCGCGAGTCTCACTTTGTGAACGATTTGGGAGCGGACTCGCTGGATCAGGCCGAATTGGTGATGGCCTTGGAAGACGAATTCGACATTTCAATTCCCGAGGAGGTGGCGTCGCAGATCCAAACCGTGGGCCAAGCCATCGACCATATCCAAGAGGCTGTTGCGGAGGCCGAAGGCGAGCAGAACGGTTGAGCTTCCCTTCGGGTCGGCGGCGTCCGAAACGCGAATGGCCTATCTTCGAACTCTTCGCCAGCATAAATAGTTGTCGAGCATGAGAAGACGCGTGGTGGTTACGGGAATGGGTGCGGTCACGCCTCTCGGCTGCAAAGTCGATGAGATGTGGGCCCGCCTCTGTCGCGGCGAGAGCGGCATTCGTCCGATTGAGGGCTTCGACGTCTCGATCTTCAAGGTGAGGTTCGGAGGGGAAATCCGCAACTGGAATCCGGTCGAGTATATCGACAGCAAGGAACAGCGGCGGATCGATCGCTTTGCGCAGTATGCTTTGGTCGCCGCCACGGACGCGATTCGTGAATCGGGCTTGGATTTCTCGAAAGAAGCCCCGCACCGGTGTGCGAGTGTCATAGGTTCGGGTGTCGGCGGACTAGGCGAGATCGAGGCCCAATTTCGTCGCTTGATGGAAAAAGGTCCGGAACGCGTTTCGGCCTTTACCATCCCCAAAATGATGCTTAACGCGGCGGCCGGATGCGTTTCCATTCAATTCGGCTTGAAAGGGCCGGCCTACGGTGTCGTGACGGCCTGCGCCAGTGCGTCCAACGCCATCGTGGAGGCCGTCAAGGAAATCGAATCGGGGGATATCGACATCGCGATCACCGGCGGGAGTGAAGCCGCCGTAACGCCCCTCGGGATCGCGGGTTTCGCGGCCATGAAGGCCCTCTCGGAACGGAATGACGATCCGCAACGTGCCAGCCGCCCCTTCGATCGCGATCGCGACGGGTTCGTGTTGAGCGAGGGAGCGGGAATCCTGGTCCTGGAGGAATACGAGCACGCGCGCAAGCGGGGCGCCCCGATCCTGGCGGAAATGCTCGGCTATGGCGTCTCCTCGGACGCAGGGCACATTACACAACCGGATGAGAACGGATTGGGGGCGGCCAGGGCCATGTCCGATGCCTTAGCTTCGGCCGGCTTGGAAAAGGATCGAATCGATTACATCAATGCCCATGGTACCAGCACGCCCCTGGGAGATGTGGCCGAAACCATCGCCATTAAGTCGGTTTTCGGCGATTATGCCCATTCGGTGCCGATTTCCAGTACCAAGAGCCAGCTCGGCCATCTCTTGGGCGCCAGCGGCGGTGTGGAATTGGTCATCTCCATCCTCGCGATACGTCACGGCCTAATTCCGCCCACCATCAATTTGGAAAACCCCGATCCGGCCTGCGACCTCGATTATACGCCGAATACGGCCCGAGAGCGGCGAGTTCGGGTTGCCATGTCGAATAGCTTCGGCTTCGGCGGACACAATGTTTCCTTGATCGTGGGTGAGCTGCAAAACGGTTCACCCTGATGCAGGCCTCAATCTCCTTCCTCGCTCCGGCCACTCTCGGCACTTCCCGCTGAGTTCGTGATCCGGCATTGCGTCGCCGCTTCACGGTCTCTGCCGTTCTTTCGCGATTCGTTGCGGACCCGTCTTCTCCGGAGAATCGGTGACGAGAGAGATAGATAACAGGGAGGGCGATGCTACGGGAGGCGGCTGAACTCAGGCAAAATCTTCACAAGCTCCTCGCGGAGATATGCCCGGATGTCACGAGCGTTTTCCATCTCCATCACATGATTCGCGACGTCGCGGCATTGAGCGACGGTGACGCTGCGGCAGACCTTCTTGACTTCGGGGATGGCCCCTGCGGTCACGCTGAAGTTCCGCAGCCCCAGCCCGATCAGGAGCATCGTATAAATCGGACTGCTGCTCATCTGACCGCACAGGCCGACCGGTACTCCACCCTCTTGGGCCGTGCGAATCGTTTGAGCTAACAGCCGAATCAAGGCAGGTTCGGCGGAGCTGTACAGAGACACCACGTTTCGGTTCGTGCGATCGACCGCCAGCGTGTATTGCAGGAGATCGTTCGTCCCAATACTGATGAAATCCACTTCCGGCAGGTATCGGTCCAGCATGATGGCCGTGGACGGCACCTCGACCATCATGCCGATCGGCGTCTCTCTCCGGAACGGAATACCGGCTTCCGCCAACTCTTCCATGACGTCGGCGACGACGAACTTGGCTTGGCGAAGTTCCGGTAGAGTCGCGATCAAGGGGAACATAATCTCGACCCTGCCGATTGCCGATGCCCGCAAGATGGCGCGCAGTTGCGACCGGAACATGGGTAGGTGCCGCAAGGCCAAACGAATACTTCGCAGCCCCAGACACGGGTTGCTTTCGTTGTCCCAGCCCATTTGCCGGGGCAACCAGTCTTGCGGTATCTTGTCGGCGCCCATGTCGAACGTCCGGATCGTCACCGGACGATCCCCCATGGTTTGGATGACCTGGAGGTAGGCCTGATAGTGTTCCTCCTCGCTCGGCAAGGTCGTCCGGCCGAGGTAGAGAAACTCGGTCCGATAGAGGCCGATCCCCTCGGCGCCTTGTTCCAAGCAGGTTTCGGCTTCCTGGGGGAATTCGATGTTGCCGAAGAGGTGGATTCGTGTGCCGTCGAGCGTCTCCGCCGGAAGACCGCGAATATCCCGCAGTTCAGCCTGAAGGGCTTCGATCGCCCGATATTGCTCCCGATACTCCTGAAGAGTGGCGCCGTCGGGATTGACAATGACCAAACCGCGATCGCCGTCGACGATGACGGTATCGCCGCCGGAGACTTCGCCCAAGAACGGGCCCGTACCCACAACGGCGGGAATGCCCAACCCCTGCGCCACGATGGCCGTGTGCCCGCCTGGGCCTCCCGTTTCCGTCACGAAGCCGCGTACGAATCTCCGATCAAGCCGGGCCGTTTCGCTGGGCGTCAGCGTGACCGCGAGGACGACCACGGGCGAGTTGAGCTGGAAGACCTCGCTGTGCGGTTGACCCAACAACGATCGTAGAAGCAGCTTTTCAATGTCGTAAACGTCGTTGACGCGCTCCGCGAAGTTGGGGTTCGGAAGGCGACGGAAGACGTCGGCATACCGGTGTAGAATGCGGCTTACCGCCCGCTCCGGCGCGTAATTCCGTTCGCTGATGAGATTCTCGATATCCTCGCGTAGTTTGGCGTCCTGTAAGATTTCCAGATGAGCGTTGAAGATGGAGCCGGAACGCTGTCCCAACTCTCGGATGACGGCGTCTCTTTGGCGGGAAAGTTCCTCGACGGCCTTGGCCAAAGCGCTGCGGAAACGCTCGATCTCCCGTTCCACCGCCGTGCCGTCGATCAGACGGTCCGGTACGTCGAATTTTTCCCGGCCCAACACCATCGCCTCGCCGATGGCGATTCCGGAGGAGACGGCGATCCCTTGCAGACGCAACATTCGCTGTTCCTATCCCGAACGGCGGTATCGGAGCCGCAACGGCTTCCAGGAAGGCCGAACTCAAGACCGTCGCTCGTCCGGCTAAGCCGCCGGGGAACCATGTTCGGAATCCGAGGCAAATTCCTCTTCCAGAAACTTGCGGCTCGCCAGGGATTCGAGGGCCTGCAATAGTTCCTCGGCATCCGGTCCCTCGGCCTCGGCAAGGAGTTCATCCCCTTGCAAGGCGCAGAGACTGAGCATATCCAGCACGCTCGAACCATCGGCGGTCTCGAACCCGCCTCCCGAAGAGGATCCATCCTCGGAAATCTTGCGGAGCACCAACCGGCTTTGGTAATCCAGAACCAGTCTCCGCACCAGCGTCGCCGCCCGTGCGTGCAAACCGGCTCGATTGATGATTCGGATCTTGCGACGAGCCTTGGACTCCATCGGTCGCTCTTTCGGCGGATCCGTCTCCATAATCCAAACGCCTGGCCGATAATGCTCACGTGCTAACATGTTGGGATTCCCGCCTGAATTCAAGCAACTGGGTAGCGGTCGCATTTGCCGCACTTGAATCAGACACGAAAAACCCCTCCCGATGTTCGCTCCAAACGCCCTTTTCTGAAAGGCCAACGCCGTCCCTAGGTTGGGATCGCACGATGCGCCACGGATTATCATCTTAAGCAGCAATTGTGGCGAACGCAAACAGCCCAGAAAACTGCAACGGTCCTGTTGGGAAACCAGCTACGTCCGCGAACGCCCCTAGGCCGCGAACTTACCCTGGTCGGCCTCCTCCAGAAGTTGCCACACCTCGTCGGCCGATTTCGCCGTTTTCAAAAACCGCGAAAAACGATCGTGGTGGAGCTGTCGCGTAATGTACTCCAAGGCTCTCAGGTGCAGCCCCGGCTGGTCGAGCGGTGAGATTACGAGAAACAGGGCGTGCACCTTTTCCCCATCCAACGCCTCGAAATCCACGCCTTGAGGGCTGATGGCGACGGTAGCAACAAGACGATCGAGACTCGCGTGTTTGGTGTGAGGGACTGCGACCCCGTGACCGATCCCTGTGGTCCCTTCCGCTTCCCGGCGCACGATGGCTCGGACGACGTCGTCCAGTTGATCTTGGCCCAACGCGTTGGCTTCCACCAGGGCTTCACACATCCGCTGGATGATGGCTTCTTTGCCGTCGTCGACGTCGAGGTCGACCAAGATTGCGTCACGGACGATGAATTCGCTGAATTTCATTCATCCCTCCCCTCGAAAGTGTGGGCTATTAAGGGGTTTCGCTATGCTTTTCAGATTGGAACTACACGGGTGGGAGCGGCACGACGATGGATTTCACGGTTCTCACGCATGGAATCGCTGCCGTAGCCGGGGGGTACACGCCCGGGCTTGAAACCGACGTAGAGAACCGACAACCCGCCCTGTGAACGAAGCAAGCCGCCATTTTATCACACGCTGGGGCCCGCCACAATCGGCGGCGTCGGTTTTGTTCACGCCCGACGGAAGTGTCCTCACTTTGAAACCATGAGAAAGGCTACCTCACGGTGCCGAGAGAAAAGTAAGGTTTGCCTCGCTCTGCTGCTAAATCGGGGGAATGAGCGGATCGACCAGACCGGAGTAGGCGGAACGCTTGCCGCTCGACTCCCTCCGTATCCCGTTCATCCCCGAGGCCAAGCATGGCCGACCGGTGAATACAGCCCCAACGCTCCGGTCCGGGGTCTCCTCGGATTTCTGCAACCCAAATGGATTTCTCACCACCACAACTCTTCCTCCCGGTACGACGGCTGGCTCCAACTCGTTCCAAGACTTTCACTCATAATGGATGGGTAAGTTTCCGTCGGACGCTTCAAGCTCGATCAAGTTCCCTCCCCCGAGACGTTACTATTGTTTCGAACGTCACAACGGGCGGATTCCGCGACCGGTGCGGCACGTGGCGCCGATGACAAGACAGGGTAATCGAGCCGTTGCCGGCTCCGCACCGTATTTTCGACGCGGAGTTGTCGCGATTGTCCCATTCCGGCATCCAGTGAGCGATCGTTTCTCGGTAAACCTGGTCGTCACAACTTGCAAGACCGGCAGCGTGAGCCTAACCCGTTTTTCCGCCCAGGTCGTAAACAACGAATAAACAACGTCCTGACCATAGACATCTTACCCGTTGATGAAGGAGGACTGGGACGTGATGCGAGCCTTTTTCCTTGCCGTCGGTTTGTTCGTCGTGTTCTTGGGAGTGCAGACGCTTGGGGTTCAGCGTTTTACCCTTAAGGCCCGGGAAAGTACCCCGCCCATGACCGCCGGCGGCGAAGCTGCACCGGGGCCGAGGCGAGTCTTGGAGCCACAACCCTGGGTGCCCTGGAGCTTGATGTCTACCGGGGCCGTGGTTTCCCTGTATGCCGTAACGTGGTCGCTGGGGCGAAAGTAACGATCAAAGGCGTGGGAGGAGTAGCCGCGATCGCAACCGCAAGTAATCCGGGCTACGAAGCCGTTGTTGAGCCTGGGGACACCGTATGATGCGGCGGACACGGATCACCTTTTCCACCTCAGGGCACGGGGCCATGCGCGACCTGACACCGGAGATTCGGGAGGCCGTGCGGACATCCGGCAGCGACGCGGGCGTCGTGCACGTCTTCGCGATAGGTAGCACTGCGGCAGTGGGAACCATCGAATGGGAGCCGGGGTTGGCCAAGGACTTGCCGGAAAACTTGGATCGCCTGATCCCTCCCGGCGGGCATTACTCGCACGAGCAAATGTGGCACGACGGTAATGGTCACTCCCACCTACAAGCCACACTTCTGGGGCCATCACTCAGCATCCCTTTCGAGGGGAGGGAATTGCTTTTGGGCCGGTGGCAACAGGTGTTTCACTTGGAGTGCGACGTTCGCCCTCGTCAACGCACGGTGATTCTGACCGTTATGGGGGAATAAAGCCCGAGGTCCGACGCGGATGGGAGACGGCTGTAGAGACATCCGGCTCGGGAATTACCGGGCAACCTTCCGGCGGACCGCAGCGAATGCCGACCCTATCGCTTGCAAGGATGGGATGGATGCGGCACATCCGCTAGGCACGGCGTGGTCGGGATGCCTAGAATCAAAGGATTCGCACGGCTAGGGGTGGAAGCTGCGTGGGGGATTTGCCGCGTAGCTTCGGTAGCGGAACGGAAATCGTTGTTCCTACCGTTGCCCGACCGCCAAGTTCGCGCGATCGCGAATGGCTGAGCATTCTGGATTCTGGATTGCGGAAAAGGAGCGCCTTCCTTGTTACGCACGCACAACTGTGGTGAATTGCGGCTGGAACACGCCGGCCAAGAGGTGATCGTTTGCGGTTGGGTCGATACTTATCGCGACCACAAGGGCGTCCTTTTCGTCGATCTTCGCGACCGTTACGGGAAGACGCAGATCGTCTTTTCACCGGATGCCGACTCGCCCGATCAAGACGGCGGGCTGATGGAAACGGCTCGTTCCTTGCGATCGGAGTACGTGATTCAAGTCAAGGGGGTAGTGGAACAGCGACCCGAGGGAACCGAGAACGCCAAACTGGCGACGGGCGAGATCGAGGTTCGTGCCCGGGAATGCGTCGTTCTCAATCGCAGTTTGACGCCTCCCTTCATGCCGAGCGCCCCTGACTTGCCCGGCGAGGATGTGCGTTTGCGTTATCGTTACATCGACCTTCGCCGGCCGGAGATGCAACGAACGCTGCTTCTCCGCCACCGGATGATCAAGTTGATGCGAGACTATTTTGACGGTCTGGGATTCATCGAGGTCGAGACGCCGATGCTGGGACGGAGTACCCCCGAAGGCGCGCGGGACTACTTGGTACCCAGCCGCGTTCAGAAGGGCAGCTTCTACGCCTTGCCGCAATCTCCTCAACTTTACAAGCAGATTTTGATGGTGGCGGGGTACGATCGCTACGTTCAAATCGCCCGGTGCTTTCGCGATGAGGACCTCCGCGCCGACCGCCAGCCGGAGTTCACGCAATTGGACTTGGAGATGTCCTTCGTGCAAGCGGACGACGTCATGACCGTCGTTGAGGGGCTGATGAAACGTCTGTTCGAGGAGGTGCTGGGTATTTCTTTGAAGCTGCCGTTGCCTCGCATGACCTATGACGAGGCTATGGAACGCTTCGGGCACGATGCGCCGGACCTCCGCTTCGGAATGGAGTTGATCGACGTCACGGACATCGGTAGGGAGTGCGATTTCCGCGTCTTTCGTGAAGCCGCTGAACGCGGGCATCGAATACGCGGCATCAATGCCAAAGGCGCAGCCCCGGGCTATTCGCGCAAGAATCTCGACGAGCTCACCGAGTGGTTGAAGCAGGATTTCGGCGTCAAGGGACTGGTGTGGTTCAAAGTAGACGCGGACGGCAAGCTCAGCTCGCCGACGGTCAAGAATTTCAGCGAATCGCATTTGCATCGCATATCGGAACGCCTGGACGCTCGCCCCGGCGACTTGCTCCTCTTCGTGGCGGATGCGTTTGAGATTACGTGCCGCGCTCTCTACGCCTTGCGGAAGAGATTCGGCGCGGAGTTGAAGCTCTACGATCCCGCAAGCATGCATTTATCCTGGATCGTGGAGTTTCCCATGTTCGCGATCGACGAGGAGACGGGCGGGTGGACGGCGATGCATCACCCGTTCACCTCACCCCGTCCGCAGGATCGCCATTTGTTGCGAGATGATCCGGCAAAGTGCCGAGCGCAGGCCTACGACCTGGTTCTAAACGGCTCCGAGGTCGGCGGAGGTACCGTTCGTATCCACGATCAGGAACTCCAGCAAGAGGTGTTCCGATTGATCGGGCTGGATCCCGCTCAGGCGAAGGACCGATTCGGCTTCCTGTTGGAGGCGCTGCAATATGGGGCGCCGCCGCATGGAGGTATCGCCCTGGGAGTCGATCGCCTGGTGGCCATCTTCTCGGGAGCCGACTCGATTCGCGATTGCATCGCTTTTCCCAAAACGCAACGGGCCGTCGATTTGATGACGGGGGCCCCGGGGGAAGTGGACCCCAAGCAACTCAAAGAACTGGGCATTCGGATTGAGAAGTAGTTGCCACCTAGAAAGGCGGCCGCCGTATCGACGGTGAGATCGCCGCTTCGGGATGCGGGGCTTCCGGCGTAGTTCCGCGCCGTGGTCATTCACTTATAATCGAGGGAGTGACCCTCGGGCTCGGAGTTGCAAAAACTCCAACCGCAGGCGGCGGATCACCAAGAACTCCCCGGAAGGAGGATGCGCGTATGTTGGGATCGGTATCGCGAGGATTGTGCGTCGGGTGTCTCTTGGCATGCTTGGCGTTGGCCGGCTGTAACCGTCCTGCGACGGGTGGGCCGGAGGCGTCGCCGAGCAATGTCCGTGCTCAAGCGGCTGCTCAGCCGCAGGCAGAGCACACAGCGGCGGCCGATGACGGCACACCCGCCGCTGCCCCGCCTCGGGAGGCGATGCCGTCTCCGCCCGTGTCGCAAAAACTTCCTTTTGAGGCCGCCGATCCGTCCGCTCTTCCGGAGGTGGTGATGGCGGCGTCCGATCGAAGTGCTTGCAAGGTCTTCGTCGGTGATCGATTTCCCGCGTTCGAATTGAACGACCTCAGCGGGCAACCTCATTCGGCGGAAGGCTCTCTCGGCGGCAAGGGAACGGTTGTGGTCTTTTTTCAGGTCGGCGATGATGCGGTAAGTCGGCTTCGTGCCGAAAACCTGCTTCTCGATATTCAGAGCGACGTGGCCTCGAAATACCCGGCGGAGGAAATCGCCGTCCTTGCGATTCATGTCGGGGAAACTACACCGCAATTGAGCGATGCCCTGAAGCAGTCGGAGATAACGTTTCCCATCTTGGTGGACGCGAATAACGTGGTGTTACCGCAATTGACGGCAAAGAAGCCGCCGTGCCTGTACCTTTTGGACGGCGAGGGAAAGGTGGCTTGGATGGATATCGAATACGGCCCGGCCGTCCGCAAGCAGTTGAGTCGGGCCGTGCAAGTCTTGGCGAGACATTGACCGCGATTCTCTCTCCGCAATCGAGAGGGACGCCGCGATCGTCAGCGTGGTCACCCATTTTTTCGGGTCTTGGGGACCGATCGGGCAATGACGAAGATTCTCGTTCTCAATGCCGGATCCAGCAGCGTCAAGTTTGCCGTCTTCGATTGGGACCGATTGTCGCTGGAGGCAGGCGGCATCGTCGAGTTGGACGGTGCGGGCGGTTCCGCCCGAATTCGCATTACCTGGCCGGAGCACGAGCGTCGCGACGATCAACTCCCGGTCCGCGGCTATCGTGAGGGCGTCGTCGCGGCGTTCCGATACCTGGAAAGCCGCGGTTGCCCGCAGTCCGGCGGCGAAGTCCGTGTCGTTGCCCACCGTCTCATTCACGGCGGGGAGTCGCTGCGAGAACCGGTCGTAATCGATGACCGCGTAAAGGCGGTCATTGCGCAGTTCTCGCCTCTGGCTCCGCTTCACATTCCGGCCGGCTTGGAAGCGATCGCGGCGGCGGAAGAAGCCTTTCCGCAAGCCCTGCAGACCGGCGTGTTCGATACGGCCTTCTTTGCGGATATTCCACCTGCCGCGTACCTTTATCCCGTGCCGTACGAGTGGTATGAACGTTGGGGAATTCGGCGGTTCGGTTATCACGGAACAAGTCACGCCTACGCGATGGAACGCGCGGCGGAGATGCTCGGACGCCCGGTCTCCGAACTCCGCCTGATTACCTGCCACTTGGGTCAAGGATCGTCGGCGACCGCCATCCAAAGGGGAAAAGCGGTCACGAATACCATGGGTTTCACTCCCCTGGAAGGTTTCATGATGGGAACGCGGTCGGGCACGATCGATCCCGGATTGATCACCTACGTCCAGAAGATCGCGGGGTTATCGGCCGATGAGATTGAGGAGATTCTCCATCGCAATTCGGGTTTACTGGGGGTGTCGGGCGTATCGGGTGATTTTCGCAAGGTAGAGGAGGCGGCCGAGGCGGGGAATTCTCGCGCGCGCCTAGCGCTGGAAATGTACGCCTACCGCGTGCGAGCAATGCTAGGCTCCTTGGCCGTGACCATGGGAGGCGTCGAGGCCCTGGTATTCACCGGCGGAATTGGCGAGAACGCCTGCCGGCTTCGACGAGATATTTGTCGTGGGTTGGAGTGCCTCGGGTTGAATTTGGACGAGTCGGCCAACCAGAGGGCCGTGCCGGATTGCGATGTCTCGCGTGAGGGCTCAGCGGGACGAATTCTCGTCGTGAAGAGCCGGGAGGATCTGCTCCTCGCGCGGGAGGGAAAGCGGCTGGCGATTCGGAACTTGCAATTGACGCCCAAAGCGAGCTAAGCTTTGGCTCAGCGGCTAGTTGCTTGATGGAATGGTCGGACTGCCCAAGACCCCGCGAGGGCGAATCATGAGTTACTCTCACAGTTGGCTGCGGCGGATGCCGGCCGCGCTGCCTTGCTTTCTGTTGTCGGCGGCGGCCCTGGTATCGGTTACAGGAGCTTTTGGAGCCGCTATGGAGGAGGATCACAAAATGCGTGTGACGCGGGCGGTCTTTGGGGTTGCGCGAGACGGATCGGTGATCGAGATTTTTTCTTTGGAAAACGGCAATGGCGTGGTCGCCCGAGTGATGACCTTGGGTGCCACGTTGACGGCCGTGGAGGTTCCCGATCGCAACGGAGAGCGGGATAACGTCACCCTTTACTTGGAGACCGCGGAAGAGTACGTCAAAGGTCACCCGTGTTTCGGGTCCGTTTGCGGCCGCTATGCCAACCGGATAGCCCTGGGCCGCTTCGTGCTGGACGGCGTCGAGTACCGGCTGGCTCAAAACAACGGGCCCAACCATCTCCACGGAGGAATCGAAGGTTTTCATAAGAAGAATTGGACCGCGCAAGCCGTCGAGGGAGAGGGCTACGTGGGAGTGCGATTGTCGCTGGAAAGCCCGGACGGCGATGAAGGCTATCCCGGCACCTTAAAAGCCGCGGTGACTTACCGGCTTACCGCCGACAATCGATTGGAAATGGAATACGAAGCCACGACGGACAAGCCCACCGTCGTCAATCTTACGAATCACGCCTATTGGAATTTGGCGGGGGCGGGCAACGGCGATGTATTGGGCCATAGGTTGCGAATCAACGCCGACCGGTATCTGCCGGTGGACGCAACTTTGATCCCGCTCGGTCCGCCGGCGGCGGTTGAAAATACCCCCTTCGACTTTCGCGAAGAAAAGACGATTGGCAGAGACATTGCTCGGACCGACGGCGGCTATGACCATTGCTTCGTCTTGAATCGCACGAAGGAGCATGCCCTCGAGCTTTGTGCCGTCTTGAAAGATCCTGAGAGCGGCCGGGTGATGGAGGTTTTGACGACGCAGCCCGGGGTGCAGGTTTACACGGCAAACGGTTTGAACGGCAGTTTGGGGGCGGCAGGGAAGTCGTATCCCAAATACGGCGCGGTCTGCTTGGAAACCCAACATTTTCCGGACTCTCCGAACCGTCCCGAATATCCTTCGACGGTCCTGCGCCCCGGAGAGCGGTACCACCAATTGACGGTTCACCGTTTCTGGGTGGATTAAACCGTTTGGCGGTTGCTCCGCGTCGGAGGGAAAGCGCATCCGGCAAGGCCGGTCGCGCCACCATCGCCTCCCGGCTTGACGCCGACCGGCGAGGCGTCTCGGGGCAGGCAACGTCGGTTCGCCGTAGATTCTCGACCGGCTTCGAGCTTTCGTTCCGACGACGACTCCCCGAAGCTCCATCTGCGGTGGACTTCTCCGCTTCGCAAGCGTCCGATATGATGAACCTTTGGTCGTTCCGGCTGTTACGGCCCTCTTGGAGACGACCTTCCACTTCCTTTCGTGTGCCCGGATCGTGCGATGAAAACCGACGAACTTCGCGAAAAGTATTTGACTTTTTTTGAATCCAAGGGCTGCGTCCGACGTCCCAGCGACGTGTTGGTCCCGCGTTGGGATCCTTCCGTGCTGTTCACGCCGGCAGGAATGAACCAGTTCAAGGATCACTTTTTGGGGCGCTGCAAGTTGGAGTTCACGCGGGCGACGACTTGCCAGAAGTGCCTGCGCACGGGGGATATCGAGAACGTCGGGCGAACCGCCTATCACCACACGTTTTTCGAGATGTTGGGGAATTTCAGTTTCGGGGACTACTTCAAAAGGGAGGCCATCCACTGGGCCTGGGAGTTTCTCACCTCCCCAAAATGGCTCGGTTTGGCCCCAGAGAAACTCTCCGCGACCGTTTATGTCGACGACGATGAAGCCGCAGCCATTTGGGTCGAAGAAATCGGCCTTCCTCCCGCCAAGGTGACCCGTATGGGAGAGGACGAGAACTTTTGGCCTGCCAACGCCCCCAGCCAGGGGCCGGACGGGGTTTGCGGGCCCTGCTCCGAGATCTACTACGAAACGCCCTGGGGCAAGGTGGAAATCTGGAATCTCGTTTTCACGCAGTTCAACCGCGTGGGACCTCCGCCGAACAATCTCCGCCCGCTTCCCAGCAAAAACATTGATACTGGGATGGGACTTGAACGGACTGCCGCCGTCTTGCAAAACGTGGAGTCGAACTTCCACATCGACATTTTGCGACCCCTTGTGGAAGCGGCGGGCGAAGTGTGCGGCCGAAAGTACGACCCCGCCTCGGATTATGGGCGGCGGCTGCGGCGGATCGCGGATCACATTCGGGCGTGCACATTCGCGATTCACGAAAATGTGACTCCGGGGCCGAACAAGCAGGGTTACGTCATCCGCCGCCTGTTGCGACGTGCGGTTTTGGACGGTAACCGCATGGGGATGAGGGAACCGTTCCTGCACCGCCTGGTTCCGGTCGTCGCGGATGTCATGAAGGTGCCTTATCCTGAATTGAGCGAGACCCTGGGACGGGTATCGGCCGTGATCAAGGCCGAGGAGGAAAACTTCTTGGCGGTCTTGGAAACCGGACTGGAACGCATCGAACGCATGTTCCGGGAAATGGAAAAGTTCCGGCGGGGTGTTGTTTCCGGGGCCGAGGCTGCGGAATTGTATCAAACGTACGGATTCCCTCCCGAGTTACTGGAGGCATTGGCGGCCGAACGCAACCTGGCCTTCGATTGGGAGGGATATCGCCGAGAAATGGAACGTCACGGGGTGGAATCCGGGGCAGGTCAAAAAAAGGAGCTATTCTACTCCGGCCCGCTCGATTCGTTGAAAAAGGCGGGATTGGAAAGCAAATTCGTCGGCTACGATACCGTCTGCGTACCCGACGCCAAAGTCATCGGCATCATTTCGCAGGGACGGCTGTGCGACCATGTCGAAGAGTCCGGTAGCGACGCCCCCGTGGCGGTGGTCTTGGACCGAACGCCTTTTTACGGCGAAATGGGCGGGCAAGTCGGTGATCACGGTCAGTTCAGTTCCGAAGACGTGCTTTTCGAGGTTCGCGACGCCAAGGTCGAAAGCGGATATACGGTCCACTATGGAGTCTTGAGGCGAGGCAGTCTGCGCTTCGGCCAAGTTCTCAAGGCTGCGATCGACGTTCCGCGGCGGGAAGGCATTCGGCGAGCCCACACCGCGACCCACATCTTGCACTATGCCTTGCAGGCAGTGCTGGGCAAGCATGCACAGCAGCAAGGATCCAAGGTGGATGACGATTGGCTGCGATTCGATTTTTCGCACCATGCCGCCGTAACCAAGGAAGAGCTGGATCGGATCGAGGGCGAGGTCAATCGCCGCATCCTGGAAGGATCGCCCGTCAACATCGCCGATATGCCGCTGCCGGAAGCCCGAAAAATCGGCGCCATGATGCTCTTCGGTGAAAAGTACCCCGATGTCGTCCGAGTCGTTTCCGTGGGAGACTACAGCCGAGAGCTGTGCGGCGGAACGCATTTGGAACAGATCGGGAGGATCGGACTATTCAAGATCGTGGCCGAGGAAAGCGTGGCGGCCGGCACGCGACGCATCACGGCCTACACCGGCATCCGCGCTTACGAGTTTGCGCGCGACGCCGTACGCAATCTGAGTGAAATCAGCTCCATGTTGAACGTCCCCCCTCAGGAGGTCGCCGCGCGACTTTCGGCAACGCTGCGAGAGTTGCGTCAATTGCGAAAGCAGGCGGCCCACGGCGGACAAGCGGCCGGGATCAGCGTGGACCAGCTACGCCAGGCGGCTGAGGTGTTCGACGGCGTGACGCTGATCGTGGCCGAAGTCCCCGACATCGGTGCCGAGGGTATGCGCCAGGCCATCGACGGGTTGCGACGCCATCAGCAGGGCGTGGCCGTGATGCTGGGGACGGCTGACAAGGAGGCAGGCAAAGTTACGTTGATCGCCGGTCTTTCGCCAGACCTGGTTCAACGGGGGGCTGACGCGACCGCGTGGGTCAAGGCGGCGGCCAAAGAGGTGAAAGGCGGCGGGGGAGGACGTCCGGATTTGGCCCAAGCCGGCGGGAAATCCCCCGAAAAATTGCAAGACGCGCTTGCGGGAGCCAAGCGGTTCATTCGGGAACAGCTCGGCTCCGGCGCTTGAGCGTGCCGCCCGAGAACGTCCCGATTCCGGGGGGGGGCCGAAACACGGGCGCAATCGTCATTCTTCGTTCAGGCCGTGCCGCCCCGCTGCCATGACGACAGTATCGCCGAGCAGCGCGGCCGGACTGGGGAGATCGGCTGAGCCGCCGATCACTCCTCTTCTTCCTCTTGCACCTTCGATTTCTCGATGATTTCTTTCTGGACGTTGCCCGGCACCACGTCGTAGTGGCTGAACTCCAGGGTGTAACTCCCCTGCCCTCCCGTGATGCTGGAGAGCGCGCGTCCGTACGTGATTACCTCGGCCAGTGGAACTTCGGCGGAGATGGTCTGGAAATTACCGCCCGCCGAGGTCATCCCCAATACTCGACCGCGCCGTCCCGACATGTCGCTATTGATATCGCCGACCTTGTCGCTGGGAACCGTGACTTCGATCTTGACGATCGGTTCGAGCAAGGCGGGCTTGGCCTGTTGGAATACATTGCGAAACGCCATGGAGCCGGCGGTCTTGAAGGCCTGCTCCGAGCTGTCCACGGGATGGTGCTTGCCGAAAAAGACCTCGACGCACACGTCCTGAACGGGATAGCCGGCGATCACGCCCTTGGTAATCCGTTCTAAAAACCCTTTCTCCACGGCCGGCATGAAGTTGCTGGGAATCGTTCCACCCACGATCGAGTCGATCCACAGAAAATTGGATTCCTCGTGGTAATGCACTTCTTTCATTTCGGGGAAGCGTTCCTTGGTCGCGAACTCCTCCACCTTTGTGCCGCGGGGGAAAGGCTGCATGCGAATATGCACTTCGCCGAACTGTCCGCGGCCGCCCGTCTGCTTCTTGTGCCGGTACATTCCCTCGGCCTTGGCTTGGATCGTTTCGCGGTAGGGGATCTTGGGTTCCTTGACATCCACCTCGACCTTGTCGCGGCGTTTAAGACGCTCGCGGATCAATTGCAGGTGAAGCTCGCTCATTCCCGAGATCACCAGCTCCTTGGTCTGGGAATCACGATCCAGGCGGCAGGTCGGATCCTCTTGGCAAATCTTTGCCAGCGATCCGGACAGCTTTTGCTCATCGCCGCGACTCTTGGGCGTGATGGCAAGACCCGTCATCGGCGTGGGGAATTCGATCGGCGGCATCGCATATTCGCCGAGAGTCGAGCCGGTGCGAAGCTCCTCGACTTTGGCCACGGCCACGATTTCCCCAGGGCCGGCTTCCTCGACGGGCGTAGTCTCCGAGGCTTGAACGCGGAACAACTGCGTGATCTTGACGCCTTTCCGCTCGCCCGCCATCGGGACCGTACTGTTGCTCTTCAAAGTCCCGGAAAAGATCCGCAGGAAACTCAACTTCTGCACGAAAGGGTCCACCCGGGTCTTGAACACCTGGGCGACCAGCGGGCCGTTGGGATCGGCCGCAAGCTCGACTTCCTCGCCGTTGTCCAGCCGCTTGGCTTTTCTCACGATCGTATCGGGAGAGAGGCCGCAAAGCCGCAGGCCGTCCAAAAGTTCCTTCAACCCGATCCCGCTTTTCGCGGAAACGCAAAAAATGGGAATCACCGTACCCTCGGCGACCGATCGGCTCATGAGCCGTGCGATCTCCTCCTCGGTCGGCATTTGGCCCTCGAAGTATCGGTTCAAGACCTCTTCGTCGGCCACCACGACGGACTCTAGGAGGGATTGGCTGAGAGTGCTGGGGTCCACGACGGCGCCGGCGACGTTTTGATCGGCGTTGAGCACGGACACCACGCCCGAGAACGAGGCGCCCAAACCGATGGGCACGTTGATGAGCATGCAACGGTCGCCGAAGGCCTCTTTGATGTGTCCCAGCACGCCTTCGAAATTGACGTTTTCCGCGTCCAGCTTATTCAGAATGATGACGCGCCCGATTCCGGCCTTTTCCGCCTCGTTGAACACGCGGCGCGTGTTGACCTCGATCCCGGATTGAGCGTTGATCACGATCGCAGCGGTATCCACTCCCCGAAGCGCGCCGATCGTCTGGCCGATGAAGTCGGGATAGCCGGGCGTATCCAAAAGGTGAAACCGGTAGCCTTCGTAATCGCAGAAGGTGACTTTGGCTTCCACGGTGTAACGGTGGGCCTTTTCCTCTTCGTCGAAATCGCAGATGCTGGTGCCGTCATCCACGTCGGCAGGTCGAGTGACCATTCCCGTGAATCCCAAGATTCGGTCCACCAACGTCGTTTTGCCGACGGAACCATGCCCGCAAAGCGCCACATTGCGAATCTTGTCTACAGGAAACATCGTCATCGAACCGTCCTTAATGGGTTAACAGATAACAGCGTTTTGGATTGCGCCTCATCGGCGGCCGCCGTTGAAATCGCCGGTCAACCGCCGACGGCGTCGATTTCCGGACGTAATTCCCTCAAGCGGCGACCTCCGTTTCGAACTTCATGGCCTCGCTTAAGGAAACGCGACCTTCGTAAAGAGCACGACCGATGATACACCCGGCAACGCCGGCCTCCGCCAAGCGGCGGATGTCATCGAGACGGGATATTCCGCCCGATGCGATCACCGGCACTTTGACCGTCCGCTGAAGGGCGGCGGTTGCGTCCACGTTCGGTCCGCTTAACATGCCGTCTCGGCCGATGTCCGTGTAGACGATGCCGGCGACAGGGTCGTTTTGAAATCGGGCCGCAAAATCCGCCGCTTGCTGTTGGGAGGTTTGCAGCCAGCCGTCCGTAGCCAATCGACCGTCCCGGGCATCGAGACCGAGGACCAGTCTGCCGGGAAACAGTCGTACCATGGATTGAAGCCAGTCGGGATCCTTTATCCCGGCGGTGCCGACGACTAGGCGATCGATTCCCAGGTCCAATAAACTACGAATGGTCGCTTCGTTTCGTACGCCGCCGCCGAGCTGAATCGTGACCGTTACTGCGCCGCGAATTTGACGCACAGCATCGAGATTTCCCGACCGCCCGTCTCTGGCCGCGTCGAGGTCGACCAAATGCAACCTTCTGGCACCTTGGGCGACCCAACGCAGGGCCATTTCACGGGGATCTTCTCCGAAAACCGTCTCCCGGTCGTAATCGCCCTGCCGAAGGCGTACGCACTTCCCCCCACGTAGGTCGATCGCAGGCCAGATTTCCACGCCCTCAACCCTCGCCGGTGTCAACACGGGTCAGTAAACCCTGTAATATGACACAGCAAGCACTTTCGTACAAGATGCCGCTCTGGTTAAGAGGCGTGCGCCGACCGGACGAAGGGCGCTACTCCAACCGTCGGCAAGGACATTGGGGGCGTCGTTGCGGAATGGGGGGCGGCTCCGAAGGGATGAGGAGTGCACGCGCTTGCCGGCCATGTCCTTGCCGGGCTTGTCGCGACTCGTTCAATCAACGAGGGCGACGAAATTCTTCAGGACCTTCAATCCCAAGGCCTGGCTCTTCTCCGGGTGGAATTGAACGGCGAACACGTTGTCCTGACGCACCATCGAGCAAAAGCGGATGCCGTACTCCGTGGTACCTGAAATGATCTCGGTATCCCGAGGAACGACGTAGTACGAGTGGACGAAGAAAAAATAAGCCTCATCCGCGATGCCGCGAAAAAGGGGATTCGGACACTCCAAGCGGACTTGGTTCCAGCCGATATGCGGAACGGTCAGCTCCTTTGGGAGTTCGAAGCGGACGACCTCTCCCCGAAAGAGGCCGAGGCCCTTGCGCTGTCCATTCTCGTAACCTGTTTCAAAAAGTACCTGCAAGCCCAGGCAGATACCCAGGAAGGGCTTGCCGCTCTCGATGGTCTTCAGAATGGGCTTGACCAGACTGCGCCGTTCCAGCTCCGTCATAGCATCGCCGAAGGCACCGACCCCGGGAAGGATGACCTTGGTTGCCCGGGCGACGACTTCCGGATCGTCCGTGATCATCGCCTCCGCACCGCAGCGTTCCACGGCTTTTTGCACGCTGCGCAAATTGCCCATGCCGTAATCGACGATCACAATCATTTCCCGGCTTCCTCCGGATTACGTCGGCGCCCGCCTGAAACGGCGTCTAAACGCTTGCCTAATTATAGCGCACTTCGATCGTCAAGGCGCTGCAAGCGGAGTTTTAAGAAGACAACGGAGGTGTACCGGCTGAGAGCCGGTCGTTGAAGCCTCCAACTTCGATCAATGGTCCAGGCGAGGTTGTATTCCGACGAGTTTGCGAGAACGAACTTACGACTTGGGCTCCGGCTTTCCGAGCAAGGCTTCAAGTCGGTCGAAGGACTCACGCTCCAACGGATGCAAGCTATCCCGCGAGAACCCCATAGCATAGGCCTGTTCCAGGGCTTTTTTGGCGGCGGCGTTTTGTTTGAGCGCCAAGAGGGCTTGCGCCTGCCGAAAATAGAGCATGCCTGTGGGTTGGTCGGCGATCGCGTCGCTCACGATACGCAGGGCCTCTTGCGGGTTGTTCCTGGCGATCAAAATGATTGCCTTGGAGTCGAGGATATTGGCGACCGGTCCCGAAACGGCCAAAGCCTGGTCGATGCACTGAAGCGCCCGGTCGAGATTCTTGCCCCCCAGGGCCAGCACCACGGCCAAATTGTTGAGGGCCAAGACGTTGCGTGGATCGCGGCGCAAAACTTCTTCGTAGACGGCGGCGGCCTCATCCACGCGGCCTTGGAGGCCGTAAAAGTCGGCGAGTGTGAGCAGAAGGCCCTGCGGCCTTTCAAGCCTTTCGACGGCCTCCAGAAGCGTGGCCTCCAAAGCGGCGGCACGAGATTGGTCATTATAGACTCGTGATAGCAAGACGGTGGCGGCGGCCGTCATGATATTGGAGTCGCTCTCGGGCCAATGGCGGCGAAACAGCTCCATCGCTTCGTCCGTTCTGCCCCGTCTTGCCAGGAAAGCCGCCAAAAGTAGCGTAGCCTGCGGATATTTCTCGACGAAGTCGCGATAGACCGATTCCACTTCGGCAAGGAAGCGGTCCGCCGATTCTTGCCGTCCTTTGCGGCGAAGCACCTGCGCCAAACCTTCCAAAGCATCGCCGACAACAGCCCGCCGCAGTTGTAACAACCTTTCGGAATCGTCCTTGCCCGGCGTTTCCGCCGCCTTGGAGGCGTCGTCGGTTTGCGATGCGGGGACGCCCTCGCCGGTTTGCGGACCAGGGTCGGACGCGGGAACGCCGGCCGTCTCGGCGGACGCCGGAGCCTGTTCGGCATATCCTTTCAAAAGGCTCAAGGCCGCGTCATCCTGCCCCTGCTCGACGAGGAGTCGGGCTCGTAAGGAAACAGTGGAAAACGCGTCCGGCGCGAGGGCTTCCAATCGCTTTTGCCAGACCTCCGCCTCGGAAAAGTCTTCCTGCTGAATCAGGAATGAGACGAATCTTTGAACGTATCGAGGCTCATTGCCGTGGGAAGCCAGCAGCGAGCGCATGTGCCGTGCGGCATTGACCACGTCTCCGTCGGCCATGTAGAGCTGGGCCAGGACGAAACGATCGTCCGGCGTTACTTGGGGGGATTCGGCGACCAATCGCTCCAAGATCTCCCGGGCCTTGTTCCTCTCTCGCCGCAAGGGGTGGGAGCTGAGCAGGAGTGCTTCCGCGCGGGCGTCCTGAATCGTCCCGGCCCCCCCTGCCCGATTCTGTTGCATCAGAGAGAGGCCCTTTTGCAGGTTTTCGTACCCGCCGCGGTTGGCCAGGAGCAGGGCCATGGCGCGGCGTCCCCAAGCTACATCTTCCTGTTTGGCCTGCACTTCGCCCCCGGTCAGACGACTGATTTGCGTGACCGCCGATTCCGTCCGTCCGGTCCGTAAATAGAACTCCGCCACCTGCCGAATGACTTGCGTGTCCGAAGGTGAAGTGGTAAGTGCCTCCTGATAGTAGCGTTCGGCTTCGTCGAGGTTTTGCAGAGTTTCGTAGCACTGACCCAGCGCCAGCGGGGCCAAGCCGCCTTCCAACGCAGCGCGGGTTTCTTGGATGACGGCTTCGGCCTTCTCTTTTTGGCCTGATCGGGCATAGAACTGCATCAAGGCCACCCAGGCCTCGGGCGTCTTGGGAGAGAGTTCCACGGCCTTGCGGAATTCGGCTTCGGCAAGGCTCAAATTCCGCTCGACATCCGGCGATTGGCCGGTGCTTTGCGCACGATTGGCCAGCACGCTCAAGACGGTGCCGTACCAGGCGTGATCCCGATAGTCCGTACTGTTTTCGGCGGCTCGTCGCGCCATATCGAGCGCGCGATCGTAGTTTTCTAGTTGAAGGTTAATGGTGGATGCCAGCCGGTCTACGTCGGCGGAAAGCGGCACTTGGCGTTCTTCCATGGCTCGCACGATGCGGTCCGCTTCCAAGAAGCGTTGCTGTTTGTAGAGCAAGGGGATCACGCGACGAATAGTCGCCAGGTCGCGATCGCCGAGATCGACGGCGCTGAGATAGGCGTTCAGGGCAGCGGCTTCGTCCCCCAATTGTTCGTGAATGATGCCCCGCAGGGATTGCAAACGGGCCCAGTTGGGGCGTTGCGCCGCTGCTTGGTCGAGGTGACCGAGCGCCGAACGCAATGCCGCTCGATCTTCCCCTCGGGACTTGAGGAACAGGTAGACCGCCCTGCCGTAATTCCAGAGCGGTCCGCGGCCTTCGATCCGCGCGATCTCTTCCAAGACGGGTTCCACGGTTTGATAGTCTTGCGCCCGAATCGCCAGATCAAACAGCAACAAGCGCACCCGTAAGGAATTGGGAGCGAGAGAAGAGAGTTCCCGGCAGAATTGCTTGGCCAATTCGATCTGATCAGCTTGAATCGCATATACCGTGAGCGAGTTGAGCAGACGTTGTCGATCCGCCGCGGGGAGCGATTTGCCTTGAGTGGCGATCTCCGAGAGGCCCGTCTCCAGTTTTTCGGCAGCGGCACCGGAACCGAGGAGAAAGCGAGCCTTGGCGGAAAGCACCGTGGCCGTCGGTCCGAATTTTTGCTCCGCATCCTGAAGCAAACGCTCGGCTTTCGCGGTGTCGCCGGAACGGTAGGCCAGTGCGGTGAGCGTGAGCACCAAGTCCGGGGAATCAGGCTGTTGCTCGAGTGCCGCTTGCAAGGTCGTTTCCGCCGCGGCATTATCTCCGTCCGCAGCCGCGATTTCGGCTTTCAACACGGCGGTATCGGCCGAGTTGGGAGTTTGCTTGTCCACGGCATCCAGAATCTGCCGCACTTCTGTCCAATCGCGCTCCGTCCGAGGGCGCGCCAAGTTTTGCAAGACCAAAAGCCTGGCAAAATCAAGCAGACCGGCGCTGCTTAATTGATTCATTTGCACCAAGGTGCGGTATTCAGCCACTGCCTCGTCGACTCGTCCCAGCTCCGTAAACGCGGCCGCTCGGCCCAAGCGGGCTTGCGGCCAAAGCGGATCCTGGTTGACGGCTTTGGCGTAAGCCGCAAAGCTTTGGTCCAAATTGCCCATTTGGCCGTAACACACGCCCAGCCAAAAATCGACGTGCTTGAGGAGGTCCGGCTGGTCGATCAGGCCGGTCCGAGCCTGCTCCAGCGTTTGAACGGCTTCGTACCATTGCCCCTGTTGTGCCAGCAATTTGCCGCGTAAGTATCGCACGCGAGGCGGATCGTAAGCGTTCTTGGTCAAAGCCTCCACGCGGACCGCTGCGGAGTCTGCTCGGCCGAGGTCCAGTTCCAGGCTTGCAAGCGTCCACAGCAACCGGTCGCGGTTGCGCGGCTTGACTTTGGAAATACCCTCCTCCAGCGTCTTGATGGCCGCGTCCACGCCTTCCAATCGCAAGTTCGCGTTGGAAAGAAGGGCGTAGGCGTCGGCGTTCTCAGCATCGGCGCGCAGCACGCGCTCCACCCACTCTTTGCATTCATCAGGTTTGTCCATTCGAAGGGCGGTGTCCGCCGCCAGGAGCAACACTTGGACGTCTTGCGGCGATTGTTCGGCCGATTGAGCGGCCAATTCATAGGATTTGGCGTAGTCCTTCAATTCGTAGAAATACGCGGCGGCGGCATATTTTGCGGTTGCCGAGTCGGGCACGGCCTTCAGCAGACGGTCGACCCAGGCGTCGCCTTCCTCGGGACGCTTGAGATCATAGCGCGTTATAGCCGCTGCCTGGAGATAGGCGTCTTCCAAGGTAGCGTCTTTTTCGATCGCCTGTTGAAGTAGGGATAGTGCTCGCTCTGGCTGCCGCAATCCCCGCAGACAACGCCCCAACTTAGCCAACAGGTCGGCATCCTCGGGAAACTCCTTTAAGAGGTATTGTTCGAGGTGCTCTTGCGCGTCACGAAACCTGCCCATTCGCAGCAAGACATCGACCAGCAATCGCCGGGAGTCGCTCCGCGACGGATCACGGCGGAGGACGCTTTCCAGCCGGAAAAAGGCCGCGCCATAGGCCTTCGCATCGACGAGTAACGCTCCCAGACGGGCTGCCGCCTCTGTGTCCGTCGGGACGAACTCCACGTACCACTGCAAGTTGCGGATGGCGTCCGGCACCTTGCCCTCAGCCTGGGCTTGCAGCGCGCGATCGTAAAAGAAGCGGGCATTGCGCCGGACTTGAAACCTCTGTACGAAATAGACGGCGATGCCCAAGAGGAGGAGCGAAACCGTGAAGATAACGACGAATCGCCGGTTGACGGTTCTCATGCATTACCCCATTGAATTTCCGATTTGATTTTGTGCCCCACGGTCGGCGAAAGCCGCCCGCCAACCTGCCGAAGATTCGTGGCGTGTCGGCTGAGGTGAGTAATACACCAACTCCGTTCCGCCGGAAGTGATTGTCCCAAGGTATAACGTGGTATCTGCGGTTCCCGCCGTGTGTCCGAAAGTCGGATCCCGACAGCAGGACTCATCAGCACGATGTGACGGACTTGCCCGACCTATCTTCTCTGCCCAAACTCCAGCTCGCGCAGTTCAAGTGTGTTTCGATTGTCGGTGGAGTGCAGGATCTTGGACCGGAGTTCCGCGCCCGGTCCTGAATCTGAATCGATTTCCTCAATTTTAGCTCGCCGGCCCGGGATTCCCAAACGCAGCCACCTTGATTGATTGCCGCCCTGCTTCCGGAGAGGGGGGCCGTCCTCGGACGCAGCCTAATCGTTTTGTATTCCGGTTCCCGAAATGCAATTCCGCGAAAGCAGGGGAAGAATGAGCTTCAAGAAGGCGTCTTGGAGCTTGGGCGACGCCGCTGCGACATAGGGCACCCGCTCATCGCGCAGGTTCAGCGGATTGCCGTCCGGAGCCTCGATAACGCCGCCCGCCTCCCGAACGAGCAGGGCGCCGGCGGCCACATCCCAGGGCTTGGTGGTGAACGCCCAGGCCAAGTCGTGTCGTCCTGCGGCCAAGTACGCCAAATTCAGTGCCGCCGAACCCGTTCTGCGCACCGATTGGCAGTGCTCGGCAGAGGCCGTCATGATGGCGATGTCAACCGATTCTCGGGATACGCGCGCCGGCAGCCCGATGGAAACCAGGGCATCGGGCAATGCTTGACATTGGCTCGCCCGGATGGGGCGGCCGTTGAGGAATGCCCCTCCCCCGGCCGTCGCCCAGAACAACTCTCCCAGCGAAGGATCCAAGATCACTCCCACCGCCAATGCGCCGTCGATTTCAAGAGCCAACGATACCGAGAAAAAAGGGATTTGATGGACGTAATTGGTGGTACCGTCGAGCGGATCGAGTATCCACACATGGGATGCCGACGAAGGTCGCGAGGCCAGTGCTCCCTCCTCGCAAAGAAAACGGTGATTTGGAAATTGATCTGACAACCGACCGACGACGGCCTCTTGGCAGGCCAAGTCGGCTTCGGTCACAAAATCGGCGAAACCTTTTTCACGGACGACGGCGGTTCCCAATTTTTCGAGGAGGATTTCTCCACCTCGCCACGCGGCTTCCTTGGCGGCCTCCAGGAATTTGCCCAACTCTGCATCCATAACGCGGTCTTTCGTCTACTATGAGAATCGAGCGCGGCGGCCGTCTCCCCAAGACACGGGGGCGGGGGCAAGCCTTGCTTCGCCGCAGATTTTAACGTCTCGGATCTTGGATTATATCACGGGACCGATGGGCGGCCCTAGCCGGCGAGCGTCATTGCGGCGATGGAACCATCCTCCCGCTGCATTCGGGCGTCGGGCGTGAATACCCGCGAAAACACGTGGCCGGCGAGTTCCCTGGAGCTTTCAACCTTGATGAGAAGGGCGTAATCGCACGCCCGGATCCTCATGCGCGCGGCGAACTTAAGACCCGACAGGTCTCTCTCAGCGAGTTTGGTTCGTCGAACGTCGGGAATCGACCGGCCGCGGCCGTCGCGAATCATCGTCGACGGTCTCCGGGGTATGCGGGGAAGGCATGGGCGCTTGAATCTCGGCCCGCCAGGCCTTCAACAGCCCGAGAAGCTCTGCGGTCTTTTGGGGGTGTTGTTCCGCAAGGTTATCTTTTTCTCCGATGTCGTTTCGCAGATCGTACAGCTCGACGTGCCCGTCTTCAAGAAACTGAAGGAGCTTCCAGTCGCCCTTCCGCACGACACTCACCGGAGTGGTCCGCCAAGTCCCTTTGCCGGCGCCGAGGTAGCCCGGAAAATGCCAAAAGATCGCACGCTCCTTGAGGGCATCCCCACTTTGGCCCTTGAGAATACCCGCGTAGCTCGTGCCGTCCAAAGGATAGGCTTCAGGCGGAGTGCCGCCGGCCAGATCGAGTAGTGTGGGAAACAGATCGACGCTGCAAATCGGTACGTCGCACTCTTTACCGCCCGGAACGGTCCCAGGTTGCCAAAAAATGTACGGCACGCGGATTCCGCCTTCGTACAACATCCCCTTTCCGCCTCTGAGCGGTGCGTTGTCCGTGATGTCTTTGCCGCCCAGTCCCTCGCGAGCATAGCCGCCGACCCCGCCGTTGTCGCTGGTGAACACGACCAATGTATTTTCGGCGAGTTTGAGTTCATGAAGGGTCTTCAGGACTCGCCCCACGCTCTCATCCAGGCTGGCGATCATGGCCGCGTAAACCGGGTCATGGTGCCCGCCTGCCGCGGGAAGTTCCCGGAATTCTTGAATCAACTCGGTCTTGGCCTCCCATGGTGAATGCACGGCGAAGTGATGGAGGCACAGGAAAAACGGTTCATTTCGGTGGCGATGAATGAAGTCCACGGCTTTGTCAGTGAGGAAGTCAGCCAGATACGCGCCTTCCGGATATTCCGATTTCGGAATGGTGTTGAAATTGAAATGCTTTCCCTGGCTGACGACGGATTCGTCGAAGCCTCTCGCAAGCGGGTGATGGTCGGCATCGTCGCCCAAGTGCCACTTGCCGAACAGTCCGGTAACGTAGCCGCACGATTGCATGGCTTGGCCCAAGGTCACCTTATTCGTCGGGAGTTTCTCCACGTTGTCCACGGGCCGCAAGGATCGCGACCGCCAGGGAAATCGCTCGATGCTGCCGACGGTATAGACACCGGTGCGCGGCCCGTATTGTCCGGACATCATGGCCGCCCGGGTAGGCTGGCAGTTCGGACCACAGGTATAGCCGTTGGTGAAACGCATGCCCTCGGCCGCCATCCGGTCGATGTGAGGCGTTCGATAGTAGCGACTGCCGTAGCAGCCCAGATCCGTGTAACCCAGGTCGTCCGCCAAGATCAAGATCACGTTCGGTTTTGCGTCCGGCTCCGCGGCGAAGCAGAACTTGGAAGTCGGAACGATTGTTGGACAAGCCGCAATTATCGTTGCGAGAGCGAGTAATAGTGCGCGTGTGTCCGACAGTAAAAGCATGAGATACGTCTCCCGGCAGATTTTGCCTTGGCGAGTCGCCGTCAAACGCCCGAGCATCGCCGGGATCAGGGGCGCAGTTCCACCGTGACCGATTCGATCCGCCCGGAAAACGCGTTATCGGCGCCGTAATCGCCCACCAGGCCGCCGTCATCGAGTCCCACCGTCAAACCGTCCGCCGGCATCGCGCTCAACGGATCGATACCGTTCTCTTCCGCCACGACCGTTCCGTTCCATCGCAAGGTGACGTGACCGTCGCGAGTCCAGTTGACTGAAATCTCGTTCACGTCGGCCTGTGCCATGTCGGGTGTACCTGGTACCGGTGCCACCACCATCAGTTTGCCGCCCTTGCGAACGGCAAAGCGCGGGCCGTCGTCCTTCAGCAACACCGCGTAACCATGAGAGCTGCCGCCTTGAGCCGCGACGACACCTTGTCCCATTCCCGAGATTCGAGCGGTGATGTGAATTCCCGTTCCGACGACGTTGGGGGCCGCGGACCGGGGGAGCGAGTCCCCATGCCGCAAAGAGAACACCCTCTGCTGCGAGAGACTTTCTGCATTGGCACGCCATGCACCCAGCGGCAAGACGCTTGCGCGTTCGGCCCAGGCATCCCATGCGGCGGCTAATTGGGCCACGATTTGCGGTTCCTCCGCAGCCAAGTCGTGCATTTCGGTACGATCGACCTCCATGTCGTACAGCTCCCAAGGTCGGTTTTCCTTGGCGACGAGTTTCCATTTGCCATCCCGGATCGCGCGATTGCCTTCGTGCTCAAAAAAGATCGGCTTCATCCGGTTGATGGGTCGGCCCTTGAAGAGGGGAACAAGGCTCACGCCTTCCATGGGGATGATCTTGCGGCCTTGAAATTCGCCGGGGTATTGTGCCCCGGCCAAATCCACGCAGGTGGCCATGAGGTCGATCAAATGACCCGGCTGATGCTCCAAATCGCCACGGCGTGTTAGCCCCGCCGGCCAGTGAACAATCAACGGAGTGGAGATCCCACCCTCATGTACGAAGTGTTTGTATTCGCGGAAGGGCGTGTTCGAAACATTCGCCCAATTGATGCCGTACGAAATAAAGGTGTCTTCCGGCCCCGGCATGATGAAGGGGCCCATCAATGTGGGAACGCCGCGCCGGTTCTGGGAAGGTCTGACATCGTTGCGAACCGCATCCAACGGGATCGTCGGCAGCGAGGGTTCCACGGGGCGCCGCCATGTCCCGGTTCGGCCGATCGCCTCCTGGCAGGCACCGTTGTCTTGAAGGAAGAACACGATCGTGTTTTCCCATTGACCGGTATCTTGCAAAGCCTCGAGGATTCGTCCAATTCCTTGATCCATGCGGTCAATCTGGGCCGCGTAGACCTCCATGCAGCGGATCTCCCACTCCTTGTGCTCAACCTTCTCCCAATCACCGACCTGCGGGGTAAGTTCCCAGTCGGGCGAGATCAGCCCCATTTGCTTCAAACGTTCCAACCTTGCCCGGCGAATCGGTTCATAACCCCCCTCGTAGCGTCCACGGTATTTCTCGATATCCTCGTCCAGGGCGTGCAAGGGCCAATGTGCCGCGGTGTAGGCCACGTACATGAAGAAGGGACTCTTGCCCGCAGCAGCCACATGCTCCCGGATGAACCGCGCGGCGTGGTCGCTGATCGCATCCGTGTAGTAGTAAAGGGAAGGTGTGTATTCCGGATCGGCAAAGGGGGAGATCATCGTGTTATCGCGGGTCAAGGTTCCGGGATCGAAATAACTCCCGGCACCCGTGATGGTCCCGTAAAAGCGTTCGAACCCACGTTGTAGCGGCCAATTGTCTTTGGGCCCTTCCGGTTTGACGGCCTTGGTGACGTGCCACTTACCGACGGCGTAATTGCGATATCCCGCTGTGCGGAGAACCTCCGCAATAGTCACCGTTTGTCGATTGAGATCCCCGCGATAGCCGTCATAACCGCGATCCTCCATCATGTGACCCACGCCCGCTTGATGCGGGTAAACACCGGTCAGAAGGCAGGCCCGCGTCGGGCAGCATCGGCCTGTGTTGTAAAACTGGGTAAAACGCAGGCCATTCGCGGCCAAGCAGTCTAGGTTCGGCGTGCTGATTTCGCCGCCGTAGCACCCGATATCGGAAAAACCGACATCGTCCGCGAGCACGATTAGGATGTTCGGCCGGGAGGCCTCAGCGTAGGTGTAGGATGGACGCTGCAGATTCAATAACAGGGTAACGGCCAGGATGGCCGGGCAAACGAAAACGCTGTCGACTCTGAAGTTACGGGCTGGTTCGGGTGTCATCATCAAAAATCCCTGTCGGTGGGAGAGGCTTGGGACGTTATGGGAAAACGCTAAGCGTTGCGGCGCATCGATCGGCCGACCACCTCGAATGCTTATGGGCTTGTCCACAAGCGACCGATGAGGTCCACAGTTCGGTCTACCAGCATTTGGCCCCCCTCCGGACCGACCAACGTGCTTTGAGGAACGGCGCTGTATCCGCCGCCGCGGATCGCCTCCTCCGTGGGAAGATAGCCGCCGGAGTAGGCTCCCGCCCCGGTTAGTTGAACGACGAAGGTTTGAACGGCCGGACTGCGGGCCTTCATCCTCATTCCGTACTCCGTAAAGAGTTCGAACGGATTGAAGGCCACGGCGACGTCCCCAACCCGCAGAACGTGCAACTCCATCGTAAAGGTGTCTTGGATGCCTGCCTGCTGTCGTTCGTAGCGAAAGACGACCCGTTGGTGCCACAGGAAGTTCCATCGTTCCTCGGGTCGGTCGGCGAATTTTTCCATCTCGGCACGAGCGGCCTCGGCTTCTTCCGACGTGATGATTCGATATGGCAGGACGGCTTCTTCGACCGCATGGCGAAACGGCACTTCGGTTCGGACATCGCGCGAGGCCACTTCGTAGGCTTCACGAAAGGCTTGGGCGATGCGCCGCCCCAATTCCTCCAAGCGAGTCGTGCCGCGTAACTTGTAGAGTCGTTCATCGGCGGCCTTTTCGTACATGGCATGGGGGCTGACATCGCCGGCGGCTCCGATCCAACCGAGGACGACGACCTGGTCGCCGAACTCCTTGCGGATCGTCTCACGAACGGGATGCCAATAGTCGGCGTGGATTACCGACAAGGATTCCATCTCCTGGGCAGGGCACCAAACGTCGATCGCGGCAGCGATCAGGCGGTCTTCCGCGTCCCAGAAAAAGAGGACATCCACGGTGTGTTCTTCGCGAGCTTCCAGGCCGCGAAACTGCGGGATCTGCGTACTTCCGTACATTTGAGCAGAGCCGTCGACGTACACCGCCCGGCGATTCTGTCCGACTGCGGCATGGCCCTGCCCCCAGCCGACTTTGGCAGGACGGCGAGTTCGCCATGCTTCGGCCACCATCTCCGTGATCCGGTCGGAGAGGAACTCCACGTATTCGCGCGGCTGCATGACGCCTTCGGCCGGAATATCGTATTTACCCTCGCCTGTGACGGGCGCCGTATGAGTGTGCGTGGCCGACATGACGATTCGATCGGGGGCGATTTCGGCCACACGCAACGCGACTTTTTCTCGAACCGCTTTGAGCACGTCGGGATGAATGTGGACCAAATCGCAAGAGATGAGCACGGCCTGCTCGGGGGCGTGCCCAGCCTCGGGTGCGTCGATAACCACGGCGGAGGCCGTTATCGGCGTCGCCGCTTGTCGGGAAATCCTCAGGTGCCGCTGCCCGTCCAGCGCCACAGGGCGGTCCGGAGTGATGTCGATCCACGCGGCGCCGACGCGAAGCTCAGCGGCATTTGCGACGGCAACGAAAAAGCCCAGACCAACAAACAGAAACGATACAAGGGACCCGCGGCGAGACGACATCGGCTCATTCCCCTAACTCGAAAGAACGGCTCCCCTCAGCCGTGCGGATGTTGGACTTGCGACACGTTCGAATTCTAGTCGCGTGGCATTGCACGTGCAATCCGATCACCGGCGTACCAAAAATCGCCTTGCGGCTTGCGTGATACGGGCGTGCGGCCGGCGGCATTCCGAGGGGTACGGAACACACGTTTCTTCCGCTAGTTCAGCCGTTCCGCGAGGTGCTCGATTTCCAAGCGGACGAGGCGCTCTCGCAATTCGCGAGGATTCTGGGGGCGTCGGAGGGGATCTCCTGCCAGCATAGAGGCGACGAGGCGGGCAAGCTCTTTTCCGATCCACGGCGCCCAGGTCCTGACGCCGGGGATGCGGATGTCGCGATGCACGGAAAGGAGATCGGCGGGTGACTGAACGCGATACGGACGCCTCCCCGTCAGCAATTGATAGAGTATCACCCCCAGGCTGTAGATGTCGCTGCGGATGTCGGGCCGATGCGCCCCTAGGATCCATTCGGGGGCCAAGTAGTTCACGGTGCCCGCCACCCACGGGCGCCCCCTGCCGTCGTGGTCTTCTCCCGGTCGGCGAGCGAAGCCGAGATCAAGCAGTGTGACATGACCGGCATTGGAGATCATCAGGTTGGAGGGTTTGACGTCGCCGTGCATCCACCCCGCCGACCAGAGCGCCTCCAACGCTTCGGTCGCCTGGCGGATCATCCACAAGGATTCGATGACGGGTTGCGCGACGCCGCTCGTCACTTTCGCATTCAAAGTTTGTCCGGACAAGAACGGCATCACCAAGTAAAAGGGGCGGTCGTGCACATGCTCGGACAAGATGGGGACCACATGCCGATGGGATACGGCTC
>Ga0067045_1002900_pt1 | contig 39881 bp, 37 predicted proteins | sample TerdegcTABiofilm_FD_59184 | JGI IMG/M metagenome (GOLD analysis project Ga0067045, IMG submission 59184) | Combined Assembly of (Gp0054472, Gp0054536) Wastewater bioreactor microbial communities from Singapore -Terephthalate degrading... | reverse complement strand
GTTCTTCTGGGCCAATCGAAAATTTTGCGCTTTGGTTTTTACGCGTAGGCATTGCTAAGGCTCAACTGCCAGCTAATATACGGCGGTTGAGCCTTTTTCGCGCGCAAAACTTCCGATTGATCCCTTTAAGGACCGTCCTTGACGCGCAGAGAAAACTGGCCACCAAAATCTCCCGCCACATTTACTGGGCCCATAGCACAATTATAGTTTTTGGGGAAGAAGCGGCCCGTCACGGAATCCGCCGGTATACGAATTTTTTCTCTCGCGCACCGCAGCCCCGGGAAACTATGTGGGTCATTGTAGCCAAAGGGAAGGCCAGAAATATACTGGAAACTAATTCTGAACTAGAGAAAACCTCAGCGCAGGACATCGCTTACTTAGCCAGGGCCAGAACGGGCTTTTCAGTTAATTATAAGGATTTTCTCGTTATGCTGGCCACCAAAGGGAGCAACCCCGTTGCCTCCCGGGTTGACATCGTCGAGCGCGGCGTTATCCCGGGAGGGGCGGGAGTGGATAAACCTACCAAGCAGAAGGGAGTCGCCCTTACCGGAACAGCCGTGTTTCGGGAGGAAATGCTGGTGGGGTGGCTGGACGAATCGGAAACCAGGGGGCTGCTCTGGCTCAAGGGTGAAACGATGAAGGGGATTATTGTCCTCCCTTCCCTGACCGATCCGGATAAAAAAATGTCTGTGGAGATAATTCGCGGTCATACGGAAGTAGAACCGCAATATGACGGAGAATCGGTATGGTTCAACGTGAAAATAATTGTGGAAGGGGACTTGTCGGAACAGCAGGCCACAGAGGAAATACTGGAACATGAGGTGCGGCAGGCCATAGTAAAAGAAATGGCCAGGAAAGTAGAAGAGGAAGCGAGACTGGCCCTGGCGAAGGCCCAGGGGGAATACGGGGTGGACATTTTTGATTTCGGGGTGGCTTTCCACCGGAAGTACCCCAAAGTTTGGGCGGAGTTGCAAGACAGGTGGGATGAGGTGTTCGCCGGCGCCGGGGTTAATTTTATGGTAGAGGCTCATATAAGGCGCAGCGGTTTAGAGAGCAAAAGATTAACTGTGAGAGAATAACTTAAACCGGCTCCGCCCCCGGCCCGGGGGAAGCGATGAAGGCGGTGAGTGGCAATGCTTGAAGGGGGCAAAATTAACAGCAAACAGGCCATTTTCTTAATGGTGAGCATGGTTCTGCCCACGGCCTTTCTTTTTTTGTGGCCTCCGTGACCGCCCATTTGGCCAGACAGGACGGCTGGATCTCTATTCTGCTGGCTATTCTCGGCGCACTGATTGTCGCCTGGCTGGCGGTAAGCCTTGGCCTGCGTTTTCCGGGGAAAACCCTGTTTCAGTTTTCGGAGGTAATCCTGGGCAGGTGGCCGGGGAAGGTTGTCGCCCTCCTGTACATCTGGTGGTATATCCATATGAATGCCGAAATAATCCGGCAGTTCGGTTCTTTTCTGGTTTCCGCCTTTATGCCTGAAACGCCGATAATTGTTTTTGAACTGCTTCTCATGGCTATAGCCGCCTATGCTGTGCGCAGCGGCCTGGAGGTATTCACCCGGATAAATCAGATCATCCTCCCCTTTATTTTGCTGTCGGTTACTATCCTGATGATTTTGTCTGCCCCGGAAATGGACTTGAAAAAACTGCTGCCGGTTTTTATTGAAAACGGGGCCGTACGTTTGCGCCTTTTTTCAGCCTGTTACTTCAGGTAGGCATCCCGCTACTTTTGCTGGTTGTTGCCGTGCTAAGGGGACAGGGAGGATCGTGATATTAAGAAAATTGACGGCCTTGTTGAAAGAGGCGCCAGGTATTATGGAAATTTATTTTCGGATTAGAGGAACATATTGTGAAAAGGGAGGCAAATAGCGTTGATAGTATTGGTGTTGTTAGGTTTTGCGCTTATTATTTGGCTTGAGGCGCCGGGTCTGGTTAAAAAGAAGATGTGGCGGGAACTGGTAGCTTTTTCGGTCTTCCTGGCTATCGGTATGGCCCTCACTATCCCACAGGTTTACGGGATAAGACCGTTTAAGCCCAACGCCCCGATTGAGGCTCTGTTTAAACCTCTGGCGGAGTTATTGAAAAAACCATAACCGTTGGTGGTGCGAATCGAATTTGGCAATTGTTAACAGGTTTGCAGGCTATGGTTATGAAATGAAGAAAGGATGACCAGTTCTTCCCCCTGAGCAGTAAGACGGTTGTCAATTCTCTTTATATGGTCTGGTGTGTTATTTTCATGATACTGTCCCTGGGTATGCAGTGCTTTGGTGTATAAAATTAGTCGGAATTGCATTGGTACCTTCCAGGGTGAAATGTCAGCCGTACGCAGCTCAATGTATCCTTTGACCCGGGGATGAAGAATGGGTTGAAACACGTATATTGGTATGCTATTTAAAAAATAATAAATAATTAGAATTTTCTAAAAATCATATTGACAACTCTGGCTTTCCTGCATATAATGAAAATGAGCCAAGAAATAACTTTTAAGTTAAAGTACTGGTGAGCAGACCTGATTGGTTCGGTAGCTGGGAGCGACAGTGAGTAGCTGAAATGTGGAGGCTTTAGCTGGAAGTGGTTCAAAGGAAGGTACTGAAAAGCCGTGAGGATTGATTAGGACCGGCCAGGCTGACTGAAATTCCTAAGGCTGAGGTAAAGCTATAGGAAGAGTAAGGAAAAGCTGAAAGACCGGCGGCTGAAGTAAAGCTGCAGGAGTGAGTAAGCGAACCGGTGCTCTGGAAGCTTATAAGTTCAAAGGAAGATCGCTGAAGAGCCGGTTGGCGAAGTAAGCGATCGACCAGGTTTGCTAAAGTTCTGGCGACTAAAGTAAAGTTGCTGGAGTGAGTAAGTAAACCGGTACCTAAAGTTAAAGCCATGAGTAAGCACGAGCTGAAAGCTGCAGCGGAAACCCCTGCAAATAGGGTAATCGAACAAGACGGCGAGAGAGATAGTAATATCTATTGAGCCGGAAATCAGGGGAACAATAAGGGGGGATCTACTGAATTGCAGTACACCTCGGGTAAAGGGTAGGCAGATTCCTTAAAAGGAATCATAGCAGCCTACCCTTTCACCGTTAAGTCAGTAATTTATAGTAATTGGAACTAAGATATAAATAATTATGCTTATAATCCAGGGGGTAATTAATGTTATGGAATTAAAAGGTTCAAAGACAGAGTCAAATTTAATGGCGGCTTTCGCCGGGGAATCAATGGCCAGAAATAAATATACTTATTACGCATCTCAGGCCAGAAAAGAGGGGCTTAACCAGATTGCTGACTTTTTTGAGGAGACGGCAGGGAATGAAAAAGAACACGCTAAAATATGGTTTAAATTGCTGCATGAAGGAATTCCAACAACAGCGGAGAATTTGAGGGATGCTGCGGCAGGCGAAAATCAAGAGTGGACTGATATGTATGTAAATTTTGCCCGTGTCGCGAAAGAGGAGGGTTTTGAAAAAATAGCCCGTCTCTTTGAAATGGTGGGGCAGATTGAAAAAGAACACGAAAAGAGGTATTTAAAGCTGCTGCAGAACATAGAGGAGGACAAGGTTTTTGCCAGGGACACTAAGCAGGCCTGGGTCTGTACCAACTGCGGGTATACTCACTATGGGGAAAAGGCTCCTGGTGTTTGCCCGGTGTGCGAACACCCAAAAGCATATTTTTCTCTTAAAGCAGAGAATTATTAGAGAAATACCAGTTCATTTATTGCGAAAGGTGGTATTTTATTTAAATGAAAGCCAGGGTATCATTCTATTTATGTAAAAAATGTGGCAATCTTGTGGGCCTCATAAAAAGTGGAAAAGGAACTTTGGTCTGCTGCAATGAACCTATGGAAAAACTAGAAGCCAATACAGCTGATGCAGCCAGCGAGAAGCATGTCCCGGTTGCCGTCAAAAAAGAAGGTAAAATACATGTTCAAGTAGGTTCTTCAGCTCATCCAATGTCAGAAAATCATTACATAGAGTGGATTGCGGTGGTCTCCGATGATGGCACCGAAAGAATTTCTCTCACTCCTGTGGATGAGCCGAAAGCAATTTTTTGCGATAAACCAAATGCAGAGGTATATGCTTATTGCAACCTGCATGGTTTGTGGAAAAGCGGTATTTAAACTGCTTTTGCGATTGCCTGAAGCCTGCTCTGCCTGGTATGTGGGTCAGTTAAAAGTTTGTCAGCAAAAGAATAAAGGCCAGGACAGGCATGTAGCCTCCTGGCTTTTATTCTTGTTTTGTGGCTTACTTGCTGTTGTTAAATTAAACCGCCCCAAAATCCCAATCCAAAGATAAGCAGGATCAAAATCAAGAAAATGATAAACGCATTGTTACCCCATACAGGTACAAAACCGGGGTCAGGTTTTCTCTCAACATAGTCTGCCATTTGCATCACTATCTCCTTTTTTTATTTTTTAAGGGGGTTGAATAAAACCACCCCAAAGCCTTGCTCCGGAGACGCCCTGTGTAATATTACTCTTTTTAACTTTTATATAAAATATGCGGTGGATAGAAAAAGTGTTAATCGCTAGCGTCCTTTTCATACTGGAACCATTGGATTATAAATTTCATAAGATTCATAAAGCATAAGAATAAGTGGAGGCTGAAGGGATGAGTTCTGAACAAAAAGATTGGCTAAAGTATGCCCTTGATCTTTATGAAAAAGCAAAGAATATGGGACTTATTAACAACTGGGGCCGGGAGGATCTTGATTCATTGAGAGAGGTGGCTGATAAATTCAATAATCTTAACGGCATGGGCTCAGTAAAGACTGATAAAGGAAGGCAAATTCAAAAAGAAATGGTGTTAAATGAGGGAGAAACAGAATATGTAAACTTCTGGCAGCAGGAGTGCGGCCCGGCGCACGGTGGTGTTTTCAATACTGGCGCAACAAAGAATAGTTTTACTCCACCTGTTTCCATATATGAAACAGGGAAGGAAGTAAATATTCATGTCACTCTTCCTGGTATCGCCTCCAGGGAAGACTTAAGCATATTATTATCCCAGGAGGCGGTGGAACTGTCCGGTACCAGGACTTCTGCCGGGTTTTTAGGAGGCAAAAAAACAAATGAGAGTTTTTATAAAATAGTGCGCTTTCCGGTCCCGGTAGAACCCTCAGGAGCCAGCGCCAGGTACCGGAACGGTTTTCTATATATTCGTGTTCCCAAAAAGAATAACCCTTCCCCTGTAAAAATTACAGCTGAGTTTGAGTAACTTTGGAGTTTATTAAAAAAAGAGACAGGCAATATGGCCTGTCAACGTTTATGAAAATATTGTTTTTGCAGCATCACTGTCGATTATATCAGTGATGATCCCGTTTGATGAGACACTGGGCTGGTTAGTATAACCGTAGAAAAAGTTACCGTCCCCTACGCAAAAAGAATTGGCGTCTGCTTCCTGGTGAATGTTATTCTTGGCACAATTAACCGCTATTTCGCCGTGGTTAAAAATGCCACCTGATTGAAGGTCAATAGTAAGCCCGCCTATCATTATCGCCAAAAAAACCACCTCAACCTGTTTTACACAAAATTGGTATTGTTAATAATGTGAGCGCTTACCTTTCTGAACACTAGATTAAGGGCGTTAGAAAAAGAATTTTGAAAATTCTTTTCTCCCTGGTTAAAAGAATTAATGCCTCCCTCATTGTGCAGGTTATTTTTGTTGCTGGTTAAAAATACCTTGCCAAAATTGAATTTTCCACCTGTTTGGACAGCGACCTTTACTGGACCTATAACCAGTGGCATTGGCTGACTACCTCGCTTAAAGGATTTTTTCAAAAGCGTCCGGATCTACTATATCAGTGGATATTCCACTAATTAATAAAGCGGGGAAGTTTGAAAAAGAAGCCTGGTTGTTAAAATCCCCCTGGTTATATGAACTTCCTCTGCCTTCAAGGTGCATATTCATTTTATCAGACGTGAAAAAAACTATACCGAAATTAACCTTCCCTCCAGTTTGGTTTTCTATCTTCAGGGGACCTATAATACAAGGCATGACAATCACTCCGCCTCCTTGAATTTTCTTCCCTTTTCACCTAAGTTTTCTTTTTCTTTTGGCGCGATAGAAGTTGTGCCGTCCCCGGTGCAAAAAGAATTGCTTCCTGCCGTTAACTCAATTTTATTAGACGGCAGACTGAAAATAATATCTCCGATATTTAAAACTGCACCGGAATGAATACAATTTATTTTAAAACTGCCAATTAATATCTGCGCCATGGATTATCACCTTTAGTTGGAAACTGTACTTTGGATGTCGATGTTCTTGTTTCACTGCATCCCGGCTGGTATTCTTAAGATTTATGATTTATAATATATTGCTAAAATTTTAAATGGGTGCTACTGATTGAAATTTTCTCTTATTCATCTTTTGCGGCAACTGAAAGCTGGTAAGCGGCAGGTAATTTGTCATTTCCTTTATTTGTAAGTCAATTTGACCTTTGGTTTTTCAGAATTAGATGCGCATTTTGGTTCGAAATTAGAATATGTGGTACCAATATTCATTGTTCCAGAAAGATTCTCTGCTGTTATAGAATCTATTTTGTAATTGGTTTCAAATTTTTCACAAAAAATTTTATCAACGGTAATATTATCAATTTTTATAACATGCATATCTTTTATTTGTAATTCAATCTGCCGGACCTGTTTTTCTAATTCTTGTATCTTGAGTAAAATTCTATCAGAATTGGAATTTTTTAAAAATAATTTTTTTTAATTTTTGTATAATTTTGTATAAAAAATTGCATCATATTTCCATATCCCTATCCAGAGAATTTACCTGCCAATCCTGTTCATAGCTGATTAATGTTTATAGAAGTTTATTCACCTGAAAAGAAATCAAAGACAGCATAGTTAAAAAAACAGTAAAAAATAACCCGGGTAGAAGCGCGTTTACCCGGGCGATATATTGCCCCGTAACGGGGTATTATGGGTTTACATTCTATTTACAGTATTTCTGCATGACCTTATTAAGTAAAATAATGTGGTGATATTCATCCTGTATGATCCTTTCTAAAATTTCTTTAATGTACGGGTCTCCGATTCTCTGCTGATGATCGCGGTAAGCTGCAACGGCGGCCCATTCTGATGCGATATCAGCCGCCAGCTTGTCGCATAAGCTGTAACCGTAGTAGACATAAGTGGCATTCCAGTATATTTCCTGGTTATTTCTAATAACGCGGTAGCGCGGGTCCACCCCTAAAAGTCTGATTGTCTCTGCCAGCAGTTCCATATGGCGCATCTCTACCAAAGAAATGCACTCCTCAAGAGCGGCCGCTTCATCGTTTATACCTTCAAGTGTGAAGTAGTGATGCAGGTACTGGTTTATGGCCGTGAGTTCACTCACGGTGCCGGCATAATCTTCAAGCAAAAGTTCAGCATACTGATGGTTAGGCGCCATCACTCGCACTGAAGGGTAAGGAGCAGGATAAGCACACTTTGACGTATAAGCCGGGTGATTTTGTTTTTGCATAAATGTCCCTCCGACCTTTTTTATTATTTTATTGAAGCAGGTATATACACACTATAAACTATGCCTTGAATATGTATTGCGTCACGGTACAGGACTTTTTTTCTTTAATTAAATGTGGATCTTCAGCTATTTCTTGGATTATAATATTATTAAAAATAATTGAAAGGAGCAAAGAGCAATGGATGAGGTTTTACAGTTTTTGAATAATAATCGTGTTTTTTATCTGGCCACCACAGATGGCGATACGCCCAGGGTGCGTCCCTTCGGTTTTGTAATGAAATACGAAGGTAAGCTATGCTTTTGCACCAGCAATCAAAAAGATGTCTATAGACAGTTGAAAGCCAACCCTAAATTCGAAATAAGTGCAGCAGCGAAGACGGGCGAATGGCTGCGTTTGAAAGGCGAGGCTGTTTTTATCACAAGCCGTGAATCCAAGAAGGCGGCGCTGGATACCATGCCTTCTCTCAGGAGATTGTACAGTGAGGATGATTCTATTTGTGAAATCTTTTATGCCGGTGAAGCCGAGGCTACCTTTTACAATATGAGTGGCCCTTTCCGGACTATAAAGCTATAGGGGATTAAAAATTACTCTTTAAACGAGAACAGGGTCTCCAGGTACTCTGCCCGCCTGTTGCGGCATATCTGCCGCAGACGGTAAAATGCCGGTAAGTCCTGTTTTTAAGCAATTTTTCAACCCTTATTTGTTTTTTATATTTTCCATCAATACTACACACTCAATATGCGCAGTCCACGGAAACATATCCACAGGTTGTACTTCATTTAACATGTAGCCATTTTGGACCAGGTATCCTGCGTCTCGGGCCATGGTCCCGTGATCGCAGGAAACGTATATCAATCGCCGGACCTTCATATTTACCAGCGCTTCCAAAACTGCGCGAGCGCATCCACGGCGCGGTGGATCTAGAATTGCCACGTCTGGTGTTTCGCCACTGGCTGCCATGGCCGGCAAGAGTTTTTCCACTGCGCCGGTTTGAAACTCCGTATTATTTATCTGATTCAGGCTGGCATTATTGCGTGCATCTGCTGAAGCAGCCGGGTTGATTTCCAGGCCGTATATTTTTTTTGCGCCGGCGGCTAAAAAGAGAGCGATGGTGCCGGCCCCGCAATAGGCATCCACCACCGTCTCGACACCGGTCAGCCCTGCGTATTCCTGTACTTTCCGGTATAATGCCAGGGTTTGGTCAGGGTTTACCTGATAAAACGAGGCTGGTGATACCCGTACTGTTAAATGTCCCAGCTTATCAGTGATAAACGCCTGCCCGGCCAGGACTTTGTTTTCTCCGCCCATGATAATTCCGGGCGGTCCTTCATTGATATTACGCACCACAGATAATATCCCTGCGAATACTGTCCGGAGTTCCCCGGCAAAATTGTTCTCCTGCAGCCACTCGCCGCTTCTGGTTACTATTACCACCATTATCTCCCTGGTACCGGATGCTTTCCTTAATACCACATGACGAAAAAAACGGCCTGGGTTGTCCACTTGCAATCCATATTTGTTTAAGAGTTTGCTTGTTAATGACGCCACCTGGTTTAATTCCCGGCTGATCAGCAGGCAGCCCGGGTTAATAGTGCCTTCCTCATTAAAAAGCGGAACTATCTGGTGTGATTTTTCTTGATAAAACCCCAGTACCAGGGCGCCATTTTGCTCTGCCACCTGAAAGTGAACTTTGTTACGGTAATGCCAGGGATCATCCATACCGGTGGTAGGTAAAACGGTCACCTTATCCAGACCGGCGATCCGGGTCAGGCTGGTCTGTACCAGTTGAGATTTAAGCTGTAATTGCTCCCTGTATTGAACATGCTGCAGGCGGCACCCGCCGCAGGTATTGTACAGGGGGCAGCATGGAGGTATCCTTTGTTCGGAGGCGGCGGTGATATCTAACAGCCGGGCCAGAGCGTAATTTTTTTTGAGAGCCGTAATTTCAGCTAAAACGGTCTCCCCGGGCAACGCCCCGGGCACAAATACAGCTAAACCGCCGTACCTGCCAATACCAGTTCCGTCGTGGCTGAACCCGGTGATGGAGATAGTAATGAGTTCTTTTTTTTGAACAGGTAATTTTGATTTTGACATTGTTGTTACCGCCTGTAGGAAAATAAATATACGCTGTTATTATAGTAGTTATCAAATAAAAATAATATAATGCTTTCTTCCGGCAAAGGCTTCTGGAGGGAAAGGATGCTTGGACGGGGTGCGGGGCGGGTATAAAGGGGGTATTGAAAAAGGTTAACCAGAGCGGTGGCTAACCTTTTACACGTCTTTTTTTCAGCCCTTCGAGAATGACCAGGCTTTCTTTCCATTTGGCGGGCGATAATTTTTTCCAGTGTATCTAAGATGGCATATATTTCGTCGTAGTTAACCCTGTAAATAACCTTAAGCCCGTCTTTGCGGGAAGAGATGATACCCATTCTTTTCAGCTGTGCCAAATGCTGAGATGTATTTGACTGCTCTGAATCAACCATTTCGATAATTTCACATACGCAGCGCTCACCCTCCCGCAGTGACTCCAGAATATTTATACGGGTTGGGTGGGCCATAGCTTTCAAAATATCCGCTTTATTTTGTGTGAGTTTTTCTTCCAGCATATTTTGAGTCTCCTGGTTATTAATTTAAAATACTCATAATATTTTATTTTATTATTATTAATATTAATTATATATTATCATATAATTATGAAGTTGAACAGGGGTGGTCCTTTTGTTATCTCCGGTTGTTCAGGCAGATATAGCTGTCCTTGGCGGTGGGCCTGCGGGTTATGTAGCTGCCCTCCGGGCTGCTCAACTCGGAGCCGCAGTGGTTTTGATTGAAGCAAGGGAAATCGGGGGTGTCTGCCTGAACAGGGGCTGCATTCCCACCAAGGCGCTGCTAAGGTCCTCGGAGGTTGCTTATCTTATCAAAAAAGCCGGGGAGTTTGGGGTTGACGCTGGCCTGGAAGCGGTAAACTGGGTAAAATCCAGCGGCAGGAAAGAGAAAATTGTCAAGAGTCTGCGCGTGGGCCTGGATTACCTCCTGACCCAAAACAAGGTTCAGATTTTGAAAGGCACCGGGGAGGTCCGCAGCGCGAACTGCATCCTGGTAAACACAGGTGAGGGGGAAATTATCGTCAACTGCCGTAAGCTTATCATCACGACCGGATCCGAGCCCCTCTTGCCCGCTATACCCGGGATTGGCCTGAATAACGTTATAACCAGCGATGATGCGCTTGAACTTCAGGAAGTGCCGAAAAATATCGTGATTATCGGGGCCGGGGCGATTGGCCTGGAATTTGCCACAATGTTTAACGCAGCCGGTGCGAAGGTTAATGTCGTAGAGATCCAGGACCGTATACTTCCGTGGGAAGACAGGGAAGTTAGCGCGGAACTGCTCAGGATCTTGCGCAGGAAAGGGATTGCGTTCAAACTGTCTGCCGGCGTTAAGGAGATAAAAAAGGCTGAAGAAGGCCTGGAGCTGGTTATTGAAGAGAGAGGAAAGGATAGCGCTGTCAAAACAGACACGTTGCTGGTCGCTGTAGGAAGAAAGCTGGGAACCTCTATACCGGGTATAGCCGGCCTTGGTATCAGGCTGGTAAATGGGGCAATCGCTGTGAATGAGAGAATGGAAACGAACGTTCCGGGTATCTACGCGGCGGGTGATGTTGTTGGCGGCAGGCTGCTCGCACACCTTGCCTTTGCGGAGGGCAGGGTGGCTGCGGAAAATGCGCTGGGATACAACAGCAGGTTGAACTATAACGCTGTCCCTTCATGCGTTTATACCAGCCCGGAAGTCGCCAGTGTCGGTTTAAATGAGGAAGAGTGTCTAAAAAAAGGCATTAACGTGAAAACCGGGAGGTTTGACTTCCGCATTAACGGCAGGGCCCTTTGTCTGGGAGAGAGGGATGGTTTTGTCAAAGTTGTTATTGACGCGCGGACGCACGTGATTCTGGGGGCACAGATTTTGGGCGCGCAGGCTTCTGAAATGATTTCGGAGGTTACCCTGGCGGTGAGCCTTGGTGTCACGGCGGATGTGCTGGCGGAACTGGTTCACCCTCATCCTGCCTTAAGCGAAGCCATCATGGAAGCCTGCGGAGACGCTATCGGCAAAGCGATCCATAAAGCCTGACTGCGTTAATGAAAGCCTTTGAGAATCTTGTGGGGACCTTTTGGGGTGATGATGAAATGGGCCAATAGTTTACCGATGTAAAAACGGCCAGTTCTTTGAACGGGAAAGCCGTTTTTTATTTCATTTCATATTCTCCTCATACCAGGGTTCTTGACAGTTTTTAATTTTCAAGATATAAGTAATATTAAGTTGTAATTAAGAATATATCTTATTTAGGGGGCTGCCCTGTGAAAGAGGATTATGCAATTGAGCAGTTTCGTAAAAAAGGTTATAAAATTACGCCGCAGCGGCAGGAAATTTTAAGGGTTTTCATAGGCAATATTGACAGCCATCCGCTCAGCGCCGAAGAGGTTTACCGAAAGGTCGTTGAAAGGTACCCAAATATAGGTATTGACACAATATACCGTAACCTGAGTGTTTTTCTGGAATTGGGGATCATTAATAAATTAAACTTCCGGGAAGGTAAAAGCCGGTATGAATTAAATTCGGGAAAACACCACCACCACCTTGTTTGTTTAAAGTGCGGCCTGACTGAACAGATAGACTATTGTCCCTTTAAGGAGCTGGACCTGGAAAAGATTCAAGAGGAAAAAAATTTTGAAATTAAAAAGCACAGCTTTGAACTCTTCGGCTACTGTAAGCTATGCAGAGAAAAGCAGGCGGAAAAGTCATTGAGTGAGGCTTTGAGCGGTTGAGCCGGATGATTTTTATAAAACAGGAGGGAAGGCTTATAAAGTGCGTAAGTCTGCAAACCTTTTAACAACCTTTGTTTTACTTCTTGTTTTTATCGTGCTTTTGACATCGTGTCGGGGACAAACTTTTCAAATGCCGGAAAAATCAACGGAGAGCGAGACATTGACAATTGTCACGTCGTTTTACCCTGTATACATTGCGACTATTAATGTTGCCGGGGATGTACCTGGTGTGAAGGTTATCAATATGACCCAGCCTGCGACAGGGTGCTTGCACGACTACCAGCTTAAACCTGATGACCTGAAAACTCTCAGCGAAGCTCAGATATTTGTTGTAAATGGCGCAGGTATGGAGACTTTTATGGACAAGGTCACCAGTCAACTGCCTAATTTAAAAATTATTGAGGCGAGCAAGGGTATACCGCTCATAAAAGGTGACGGGGAAGACGAAAACCCGCATGTATGGGTAAGTATATCCAATACCGTCCAGCAGGTAAAAAACATCGGGCAACAGTTGGCCGAGCTTGATCCGGAACATGCAGCGCAATACATCACCAACACCAATGTTTACGTTGACAAGCTTGAGGCGCTCCGCGCAAGGATGCATCAGGCCCTGGACGGCGCCGGAAAACGGGACATTATCACATTCCATGAAGCATTTCCTTACTTTGCCCGGGAATTCAATTTGAATGTCGTGGCTGTGATTGAAAGGGAGCCCGGCTCCGAACCAGGTCCGGCCGAGCTGGCCGGTACCATTGAAATTATCCAAAAATCTGGAATTAAGGCGATGTTCACTGAGCCCCAGTACCCGGCAAAAGCTGCTGAGGTAATTGCCCGCGAGACAGGGGCAAAGTTATTTATCCTGGATCCGGCGGTAACGGGTCCCATGGAGCCGGATGCTTATTTAAAGATAATGGAAGCTAATATGAAAACTTTAGAAGAGGCGTTAAACTGAGATGTTTTATATTGGTGTCATCCAAAAATTGCATAAAGAATCTTGCGGCTTGTGCTGCACAAAATTAAAAAACTTCGGGGTTACTATCGGTAATACAGAGATACTGTATAATGTTAACCTTCATATTCATTGCGGTGAGCTGACGGCTTTAGTCGGCCCGAACGGGGCAGGCAAGACAACGCTTTTGAGAGCGATCCTGGGAGAAATCAGCCATACTGGGGAGTTATCTTTCCTTGATGCAGAGGGCTACCCGCGGAAACCAGTTGTTGGCTATGTCCCCCAGAGGCTTGACTTTGATCCCGGCTCGCCGGTCAGCGTGTTGGATTTACTTTCTGCCTGCTTGTCGCCCTGGCCGGTTTGTTTTGGTCATTCCCGGCGTATCCGGGAACGTGTCTCAGCCAGACTGGCCGGTGTACAGGCGGAACACCTGTTGAACCGGCGCCTGGGGGATTTGTCGGGTGGAGAGCTCCAAAGGGTTCTCCTGGCTATGGCTCTTGAGCCCAACCCCGATTTGCTGTTGCTGGATGAACCGGTATCAGGCATTGACGTACAGGGCAAAGAATTATTCTATGAACTGGTTTCAAATTTGCGCAAACAATACGATCTTTCTATTATACTGGTTTCCCATGATTGGTCGCTGGTAACCTATTACGCGGACCGCATTGTCCTCCTGGACCGGACAGTCAGGTGCTGTGGTACGCCGCAAGAAGTTTTCTCCAATGAAAGTGTTATGAGTACCTATGGGCCGGTAATTAGAGAAGAGACAGGCCGTGTTCCCTGGAAACCGCAAATAATTCATAGTGGCGGGGGAGTGCGCGCGTGATGGAAATATGGTATGCTTTTGTTAAACACTTTTTGCCTTTTGCCTGGGCTCAGCACACCTTTATGAAAAACGCGCTTCTAGCTGTGATTTTAGTCAGTCCGGTATTTGCTGTTATGGGAACGATGGTCGTCAACAATAAAATGGCTTTTTTTTCTGATACAATTGGGCACTCTGCTCTGACCGGCATTGCTATTGGAGTGCTCCTTGGTTTTCAGGATTCGCTATTGATTATGGTGATTTTTTCTGTCCTTCTGGCAATTGTCATATCCGCTTTAAAAACTTTAACCAGTACCTCTACCGATACAATTATCGGGGCTGTTTCCGCAACCATGGTGGCGCTTGGCATTGTCATCCTCTCGCGTGGAGGCGGGTTCAACAAGTTTTCCCGGTTTCTAGTCGGTGATTTGTTGAGTATCACTCCAAAGGAAGTGCTGTTATTGGCTTTCACGCTTGTGGGGGTAATTTTTCTGTGGGTGGGGATGTTCAACAAGTTTTTGCTGGCAAGCGTAAATCCCTCCCTGGCGCTTAGCAGGGGCATCCCGGTCCGGCTTGTTGATACCTTGTTTTGTATAACCACAGCGGTTATTGTAACGATTTCCATTCAATGGGTCGGTATTTTAATTATTAATTCATTTTTAATTTTACCAGCCGCTGCCGCCCGCAATATATCCCGCAACATGCGCCAGTACCATGTAATTTCCATACTAATAACTCTTGCTTCCGGGATAACGGGGCTGCTCGTGTCGTATTACTGGTCGACAGCCACCGGGGCAACCATTGTTTTGTTTACAGCGCTGTTTTACCTGGGCACGCTCTTGGCGAAACCCAGGTTTGCTTGAGTTTATCATGGAGATAGCTTTTTTATATGACACGTACCGGCATATTTACAAAAAACTTCTTAATTTGTTTTTGTGGGATATTTTTGATCTACTTCTCGGTTTATTATCTGATCCCGGTTTTGCCTCTTTATCTTGAAGACATTGGTAAAAATAAATCGGAAATAGGTGTTATTATCGGAGTGTTTTCGGCTTCATCAATTGTTTTACGCCCCCTGGTGGGCGACTTGCTCAATAAGTACACGAAAAAAAGCCTGATGATTTTAGGTGCTTTAATTTTTTTAGTGGGTCCTTTACTATACCTGACTACCACTTCCAGCTTTTTTCTGGCTTTAGCCAGGCTGTTTCACGGAATAGGGGTAGCAACCTTTGCTACCGCCTCAATAATCATGGTGGCAAATGTTGTTCCCGAGGGGAGGTTGGCCCAGGCTACCGGGATATATACCACCGCGGTGAGTGCCGCTATGGGAATAGCTCCTCTGGTAGGGTCAGAAACAAGGGAGGTTTTCGGTTTTTCAGGGCAAATGATCTTCCTTGTGCTGGTGGCGGCGGGAATTATTCTGCTGGTAAGCAGGTTGGAAGAGCCGCCTCTTAATTGGGACCCTTCTTTAAAACAGCCTTTTTTCAAGGTCTTAAAGGATTATAACGTTCTGCTGCCGTCCCTGGTTTATATTACCTGCACTTTTACCCTGGGGACGATTATGGCCTTTCTACCGCTGTTTACCCTGACCTGGGGTTATGAAAAATCCAGCCTTTTTTTTATAATTTACTCTGTGACTGTTATCGCTACGCGATTGCTTGGAGGGGGACTATCCGATACTCTGGGCAGGGGTGCCGTCATTGTTCCGTCGCTGATCGTTACTTTTCTCAGTACACTTGCCTTTTCTTTTATCGACTCACCGGTGGGGCTGGCGGTAAATGCGTTTTTTTATGCTGCCGGCTTGGGTCTGGTATATCCGACTGTAACTGCTTTGGTTGCTGAGAGGGCAGCACCCGAGAACCGGAGTACTGCTCTGGGTATTTTTTCGGCTTCTGTAGATGGAGGCCATCTTCTCGGACCGGTTACCATGGGTTATGCCGTGCATTTCTTTGGCTTCAGGGAAATGTTTTTTATTACGTCCCTGGCGCCGCTAAGCGGTTTGTTGCTCTTTTTCAGGTTTTTGCATACAGCTAAGAAGCAGGCTGCTGTTACTGATAGAAATGCATAGAATTTCAATAAAATAAAGTTATTGTATAATGTTCAGACATACATGCCGCTGACGCGGCACCAGCAGAAGGATGAAAATAGCTGGGGAAGGGTGATTGTCCCGAATGAACGACTTGCGTAGCGCCGGTAACAGCACCTGGCGAAGCGAGGAAGCGAAATTTAAATTCTATTTTCAGGGTGATATTTTAACTTTTGCGTCAAATGAGGTGTGCTGAATGCCCTGTTCAAAACCAGTCGGGCTTTTTGATTCAGGAGTGGGGGGCCTGTCGGTGATGCGGGAGGTGCGCCGGCTTTTGCCGGCGGAAGACCTGCTTTATTATGCCGATTCAGCTTTTTGTCCTTACGGCGGCAAATGTCCTGAGATTATCCGCACACGGGCTTTAGCCATTAGTGGTTTCCTGATTTCTAAAGGCGTAAAATTGATTGTTATAGCCAGCAATACTACTTCCGCTGCCGGCCTCGACGCTGTGCGGGAACGTTACAGCATCCCTGTAGTAGGAGTTGAGCCGGCGGTTAAACCGGCGGTGTCGGCAACACGTAATGGTAACATTGGAGTGCTCGCTACAGGGGTCACCCTGGCATGTGAGCGGTTTAACGGCCTCCTGGAAAGGTTTGGCGAAGGTGTAAGGGTTTATACCCAGCCTTGTCCCGGTTTAGTGGAACTGGTTGAAGCAGGCAAGCATGAAAACCCTGAGGCTGAGGTTTTGTTGGGCCGCTATCTTGATCCACTGCTGGCAAGGGAAGTTGATACCATTGTCCTCGGTTGTACCCATTATCCCTTTCTCCGCCCGCTGGTTGAAAAGCTGGCCGGCAGTAAGGTCAGGGTTATTGACACCGGTGAAGCGGTTGCACAGCAGGTAGCGCGGATCCTCGAGAATAACGGCCTGGCTAATAGCAGAAAAGCGCCAGGCGGGGAGAATTTTTTTACCAGCGGGGACCCGGCGGAAGTGGAGCCGGTTATCCGTCTGCTGTGGGGAAACCCCCGGTTGAAAGTAAGACGTGTGACAACTCCCTGACCAAGAAGTTCTACATATGCTGCTGGTATTTAAGTTAAAATGAGAATATGAAAACGTCAGCAGCAAGAATATCTGTTTGATGCAGGACATTTGCAAATATCAAGGGTGAATAGTGAAAAACATGTTTAATAAGAGATTTGCAGGTTTTCTTCTGGCCCTTGTCTGTCTCTCAGCAATCCTGCCGGCCTTGACGGTTCTTCTTCACACTTCCTGGGCGGAACCGGCCAGGAATGTTCAGGTAGGCCTTTTAGCCGGCGACCGGGAGTCAGAACAAGGAAAATTAATCCTGGCGGTTTACGAGCAGTTGCTGAAAGAGGAAGGCTTTCCCTATCAGGTTGTCACGCCAGGTGACCTTGCGGGATATGGCGGCGCTGCTCTTAAAGAGCATTTTGAAGCGCTGGTGGTGCCGGAATGTCTTAATTCTGCCATGCCGCCCGGGGTTGCGGGGCTAATTAGCTCTTACGTCAGGGAATATGGTGGACAGGTCCTGATCGTCTTCGACCCCGCAACGGAAACCTTAGAGGGTATGCAACGGCAGGTTCCGCTTTTGGCTGATCTGGCCGGTGTGAGGTATTACCTGCCTGTACCCGGTGGGCAGGATCTCACTTATTCCGGCTGCTGGTATTTTACTTCTGCCGGCCAGGGGCGCGAGTGGGGGATTACACCGGGTAAACTGGATAAGGATAATGCTGTAAGCAGTTACTCTTATGGAAAACTTAAATTTGAGCATTCCTGGGCGGTTAATGTTGACGCGCAGGTAGTAGCATTCGATACCGGAGAGGATTTCAGCAACCCTGTTATCACAGTAAAATGTTATGAAAACGGGGGTGCTGCGGTTTATGTCAACATGCCCCTGGGAAAATACAAAATTCGCTCGGATGACCTGACACCCAGGTCGGTCCTGCGGACTTTCTTGATCCGCTATGCTAAAATCCCGCGCCTGGTAAACAGTCCAGGCGGTAAAGGAGGCCTGGTATTTAACCTGCACATCTGCAGCGGCGCTTACTTCCGGGCCTTGATGGTAATGATGATGCAGGGCTTGTTTCAAAAGGACCTCCCGTTTTCAATCCACATTACGGCTGGTCCTGATACCTATAAGCTGGGAGACGGCGCGGGCTTTTTTGCCGAGAGCAAGTACAGGGGGCGGCCTGTTCTGGAAGTGCTTCAAAACTACGGGGAGATCGGCTCTCATGGCGGATGGATACATAATTTTTTTGCTTATAATTTACAATATCTGCCCCTGCGGGAAGCCGACAGGCTTATTAACTGGAATTTTAACGCCCTGGAGGCGGTAACTGGCAGGAAAGTCCGGGAGTACAGTGATCCCGGCGGCAACCACCCCTTCTGGATCAATTCCTTTCTCGAAGAAAGCGGGGTAAATTCCTACTATTCTGCTGGTGATTCCGGCGCCGGTCCGACCCGCTCCTATATTGACGGTAAATATACCGGCCCAAAGATGTGGGCGTTTCCCGTTTCGCCTTACGGGAAATATGCCTCTCTTGAAGAGATGGAGAGGGGGCATGTGCCTCCCGGAGAAGTAAAGCAGTGGATGGAAGATTTAGTTGATTTTTTCTGCTGAAGAAAAAACTATCAGGATGATTTATTCACACCCGTCGGATAACCATTACTGCCTGGACGCCATCCGGGCTTTTGAGGAAAAGGCCCTATCCGAACAAAAAAAAGGCAGGGTTACTGTAGCGCCAATGAGCTGGTTCGCGGATTTCTTGAGCCGCAGTGAGAAGACCCGCTGGCAAATAAAAAAGCAGGGTGGCAATTATGTTATATATCTTGAAAACCCTGAAGGTCTTGAGGATATTACCATGGCCGTCTATATGAGGGAGGGGCAGGACTATGTTGTTCGTGGCGATGATATAAAGTGTGTGATGGAGGATGGATGGCTCTATCTGACCGTTACTTCAAACTGTCAAAAGAAACACATAGAAGTGCACCAGGTTTAAACTTGATTTGTATAGTGGAAAAACACGTTTGTAAATCATTCAGCAAGGTGATAAACTACTGCTTAGGTGATGATCATGAGTTTAAACTGCGGGCTGATTGGGCTGCCCATGGTAGGTAAAACCACGATATTTAACCTGCTTACCGGCGCGGGAGTGGAAACCTCAAATTTTTTAACTGGTAAGACCGAAACCAACGTTGGCACGGCCAGAGTGCCGGATACCAGGGTGGACTACTTGAGCAATTTATACCGGCCCCGTAAGATTACCCACGCCCAGATTCAGTTTAGCGATGTTCCGGGATTGGTGCGCGGTTCCAGCCAGGGTAAGGGAGTCGGCAACCAATTTTTAAATGCAATCAGGAACGTGGACATGCTGGTTCATGTGGTACGTGCTTTTGTCAATCCCGATCTTCCTCATGTAGATGGCAGTCTCGACCCCTTGCGCGATGTAGAGACCATTAACATGGAACTCCTTTTTGCCGATATGGAGATAATTGAAAAAAGGATCGCGCGGATCAAGGGTGGAAAGAAAATAAAAAAAGAAAACCTCTCCGAACTTGATATTTTAGAAAAATGCCTTAACTCTTTGGAGGACGAGGTAACCATCGGGAGGATGGAATTAACTGAAGCGGAAAAGCTCATCTTAAAAAATTTTAATTTTTTAACTGAAAAGCCGTTACTGCTTGTAGTTAATACGGACGAGCAGCAGTTTAAGTCCAGGTCTTACCCCGGGCGGGAGGGGCTGGAGACCTATGCTGCCGGGCGTGGTTTACCGGTGATCGAAATCTGCGGCCGGATTGAAATGGAAATCAGCATGCTGCCTGACGAAGACAGGGAAATGTTTTTAGCCGACCTTGGTATCGCCCAGTCGGGGATAGACCGCCTGGCGCAGGCGGCTTACGACTACCTGGGTTTGATTTCATTTTTTACTGTGGGCGATGATGAAGTGAAGGCCTGGACTATTGAAAAAGGAACCGATGCCAAAAGTGCGGCGGGTAAAATCCATTCTGATATGGAGCGCGGCTTTATCAAGGCAGAAGTGGTTAAGTACCGTGATTTAAAAGAATTGAGAAGCATGGCCAGGGTGAAAGAGAAGGGACTGTACCGCCTGGAGGGTAAGGAATACATTGTTGAAGATGGTGACATTATTAATTTCAGATTTAATGTTTAAAAATAATTTTTTAAGGGGTAAAGTAAAATTCTGAGACAGCAACGCAAACTGGACCATATAGAATGCGCACTGAAGCTTGAGAAACCGGAAATTTCCAATGGTTTTGAAGATATCAGGTTAATTAACGATTCTCTCCCCTCCCTGAGCCTGGATGAAATCGATATCACTTGTTTTTTCATGGGTAAAAAATTAAAAGCTCCCTTGATGATAAACGCCATTACCGGGGGGCACCCGTCGGTGATGAATATAAATAAAAGCCTGGGCAGGGTGGCACGGCAGGCTGGTATAGCCATGGCGGTCGGGTCCCAGATGGCCGGGCTGGAGAACCCCGGGGTGAGGCAGACCTATGAGGTGGTTCGCTGGGAAAACCCCGATGGTGTAGTTTTGGCCAACCTGAGCGCCGCAGCGCCGCCTGAGCTGGCAGCGGCGGCGGTGGAAATGGTTTCAGCCGACGGGCTGCAGCTACACTTGAACATCCCACAGGAACTGGCAATGCAGGAAGGCGACAGGGATTTTAGGGGTATTATTGCTAACATTGTTGAAGTGGCTTCTTTTCTTGAGGTTCCTGTAATTGTCAAGGAAGTGGGGTTCGGCCTTTCCAGGGAGTCTATCGCCGCTATATACAATGCAGGCGTGCGTTATGTGGATATCGGCGGGCAAGGCGGCACAAATTTTATTGCAATCGAAAGCATGCGTTCAGGGAGAGAATTTGGCAAGGAGATGCTCAATTGGGGAATCCCTACCGCTGTTAGCCTTTTGGAGGCCCGTAGTCTTGGCCTGCCTCTTTTTGTGGTAGCTTCCGGTGGTTTGAAAACCGGTGTTGACGTGGCCAAAGCGGTAGCTCTGGGTGCCGGCCTGGCAGGAATTGCGAGGCCTTTCCTAAAGGAGTTGCTGGAAAAATCGGAAGAAGCACTGTTAAATATGGTTATCGGGATTATCCATGAACTGCGCCTGGTTATGCTCATGTCTGGGGCTGGAANNCTGGAACANATGNCCAANAANCCGGTNTTGATNANGGGNAGAGTGGCGGAATGGATGGACAGAAGGGGTATTGATATAAGNATGTATGCCAGNAGATGAGAGAAGCCGGGATNANGACCCGGCTTTTAANTAATCAATCAATTATTTAAGCTTTAGTAAAACGGTCTTTGAGTCGCTTGCTGACGTCCGGCATAGTGGTATATTCCATCTCATCAAGGTGTAGCCGGTGCGGCTCAAACGGCCCCATGCTGCGCATGTAGTTTGCTATCTCATTGGCTTTTTGCCTGGCAAGATCGTAAGAGGGATCGGCAAAGAAGTCCTGTGGACCGTGCAGCTTACCGTCGCTTAATTGAAATCCCAGTGCTACCACCCTGGGCGGCCCGTCAAAGCGGGTGGGATTGGATGAATTAACAGAAACGGGCATTAGTGGGCCGCTGTGGGAGCCGCGCATCCATCCAGAAACCAGGTGCGGATTGGCGAAAGGTTCCAGCGCCTCACCCACTGCCGGAAAACCACTCTGGCAGCGCACGATCAATACCGGATCGTCCTTGCCCACATATCGTCCTGCCATCAAGTTCAGGCGCTGAGTGCTGGAAGTAGCCGCTATTTCATTTGTCCCTTTTTGGTAAACAGACTTGATACAGTAACGGCCGGGAGCGCCTATAAAAACAAGCATGTCGTAAAGCTCTTCAGGGCAGGAGAAAGTCACCTTTTTGTTATCAATCAAGTCACGCACTTCAAATAAAAATCCCTGGTGCATTTTGGGATCTATGATTAAACCAATGGTATTGAACGGGTCGGCAAACATCTTGTAGAGCGGCAGGTTCCAGGCACCCGGTTCGGTTTTATCAGCCATAAAAACGATTACCGGCTCGCTTCCGCGCTCCTCGAATTCCATTTCAGCCACACCCGGGCCCATGCCCTTGACATTTCCCGAAAACGAGTCGGCCAGCAGGTCCTGCCCGGCTCCATACAACTTCAGTTTTTTGGCAACCATAGTGCAGGACGAAAACGTATCCCACGCCAGTTTGTGTATTTCACCGTTGTTTCTACCCTGCTCGTGTGTCATAATTAAATTGACATCGTCACCCACGTGGGTAACGTGAAAGTCTATTAGAAGCGGGCTCCCCGCTAAAATCCCCCCGGCTGTTTCCAATACTTCCGGGTGCACGCTCGAATGGCCGACGAATCCGCCGATATCGGCTTTAATAACAGATAATGTAATCTTCTTACCCATAAGTTTACCCCCTTGGAATTTGTATGTTATATAATTCTATACTATGTTGGAATTCCCTTCATGATTCTTTCATTTTTTTAAATAAAAAAAGAAATGTGTTATCCTTTATCGCCTTTGAAAGGATTATATGTGTTATGCTATTAGCGGTTGAGACGACTTTAATGAAATTTAATTTATTGGTTTTACTTTTACTGGAAAATAAATTATGATTTTTTATAGGTGTTTTTTATTTTTGCTTGACCGGTATTTATCGTGTATGCTAAAATCAGTTCAGGTTACTTCATTGACAGTGGGGATATAGCTCAGCTGGGAGAGCGCTAGAATCGCACTCTAGAGGTCAGGGGTTCGAGCCCCCTTATCTCCACCAGAAAAATCAACAGTAAGTTCGAATAAAACTTCAATTTTTTCTTTCGTAAGAATAACCTTTTCTACGAATTCCTGGAGCAACCTTTTGCAGGTATCCAGGTTTTTATTTTATAGTAAGCACATGTTTGTTTGAAGACATTTTATTACAGAATTTGTGCTTATTTGTAAAAAATTATTGCAATACAGAACTCATGTTTGATAAAATTGCAGTGGTGCTTTTTAAATGATTACTATATTTTTTGATTACAGTTAGGTTGCTACTCAGATACCGAAAATGCTATGTTAATGCTGATTATGTTTTGCTATATAGAGTTTTTGATAAAAATTTGTAACCAAAACCCCTCACGGAAATGAGGTATTTGGGGTTGGCCGGGTCCTCCTCGATTTTTTTACGCAACTTGCTGATATGTACCATTAATGACCGGTAATCCACAGATTCCTTGGTTTTCCAGATCAATTCCATCAATTGGTCGGCGCTGTAAAAACGGTTCGGGTTTTCGGCCAGCAGGGCCAGGAGGTCGAACTCACGGGCGGTCAGGGCGACAGGTAAACCGTTAACCTCAACGGTGCGGTTCACCAGGTCTATCTTTAAGCCCGGAAAATCAAGGATTTTTTTTGCTCTCCGGCTTCCCTGGCCGCACGCCGTTGCCGGCGCAGGTGGGCCTTTACCCGGGCCACCACTTCAAGGGGGTCGAAGGGCTTTCTGATGTAATCGTCACCGCCCACTCCCAGGCCAAGGGCGACGTCCATGGTCTCGCCCTTGGAGGTGATAAAAATGATCGGCACGTCTGTTTCACCGCGGATTTCGTGGCAAATTTCCAGCCCGTCCAGTTCCGGCAACAGGATATCCAGGAGGATCAGGTCCGGCTTTTCCCGGCGAATTATCTCCAGGGCGGTATAGCCCGTGCCTGCGGTAATAACCTGAAAGCCTTCTCTGGTCAGGTAATGAGTGATCAGTTTCTGCACAACGGCTTCATCGTCGACCACCAGTATTTTTTCCCCCGCCAAATCTTTCACCTGCCGTTTTCCTGGCGACATTACAAACCAGTTATTATTTTACCAAACAAAAGCAAAATTTTAAATAATTCGCTTAATAATATCGAAAATGTTTCCTCCCGACTTCAGTGGCAAAATGTTTTTACGACATGCGGCTTTCTTTTGTAGAGGATTTCTCCAAAAAGAAGGAAATATTGCCGATTATATCGAATGTCGCCTCTGAAGGAAACCTCTCTTTCCGGAGAAATCCATAAGCCCGCCAAAGGATTACCGCCCATAGCTCCGGTTAAGGCGGCAGCCGGACTGAACGCGGGAAGGGAGCTTTACGGCCCGCTTTTCTACCGTGAGGTGTTCCTATGTTAAAATTGGGCAAAATAATAACTCTTGTAGTCCTGTGCGCGGCAGGGCTTTTCCTCCTGGCCTTTCTGCATTTCCAGGGCCGGTTCACGGTGGAAAGGGCGCGGCCGCCCGGGGCCGTGAACGGTGTCCTTGATCTGACCGGCTGGGACTTTCAACGGCAGGGAGTCGTGCAACTAGAGGGCTGGTGGGCGTTCTACTGGGAGCAGTTGCTGACCCCTGCGGATTTTAAATATGAACCGCGACAAACCGGTTTAATCAAAGTGCCGGGTTTGTGGAACGGGTACGTCGTCAACGAAGGGGGCGCTGCCCGGCGTCTGTCCGGCGACGGCTACGCCACCTACCGGCTGATCATCAAGACAGCCGCCCAAAACGACCTGCTGGCGTTAAAAATCCTGGACTTTGCCACTTCCTACCGGCTGTGGGTGAACGGACAGCTGCTGGCGTCCAACGGCCGGGTGGGGAAAAGCGAAGCGGAGACAGTCCCGCAGGCCTTTCCCATGCTGGTTAATTTCGTAAACGACCGGCCGGAAATCGAGCTGGTCCTGCAGGTCGCCAACTTCACCCACAGCAAGGGGGGTGTCTGGACGGGGATTTCCCTGGGGACCGCCGGCCAGATCCAGACCCTGCGGGAAAGGCAAATCGCCAGCGGACTGTTTCTTGGCGGCGCCCTGGTGATTATGGCCGTTTACCACCTGGGGCTGTTCATGCTGCGCCGGAAGGATCGCTCCACCATTTTCTGCGCCCTGCTGTGCCTGCTGGTGGCCGTACGGTCCAGTGTGACCGGGGAGATCGTCATCCTGGACCTTTTCCCCGGTACCAGTTGGCATCTGCTCTACGTGCTGCAGTACCTGGCCTTTTACCTGGCCGTGCCCGTTTTCGGGCAGTTTATTCACTTGCTGTATCCCGGTGAAACCTCCCGGAAGTTCACCCTGTTTTGCTGGGTGATGGCGGCGCTGTTCAGCCTGACTGTAATTGCCACCCCGGTTAAAGTCTATTCAAAATTCATCCTGGGGTACGAAATTTACACCATCCTGTTTCTCTTGTACATCGCGCTGGTGGCGCTGGTCCGGGCGGCCCTGAAAAAAAGGGAGGGCGCGGCGTACTTTATCTTAGGCGCCGTTGCCCTGGCCCTGGCGGCGTTCAACGACACCCTCGTGGCCAACGACGCGCTGGACGGCCCGTACGTCATAGATTTCGCCCTCTTTATTTTCCTGTTCTTTCAGGCGCTGGTCCTGTCCATGCGTTTTTCCAGGGCCTTTGCCACCGTGGAAAAACTGTCCACTGAACTGGAGGCGTACAGCAGCACCCTGGAACAAAAAGTGCGGGAAAGGACCAGCGACCTGGAGCGGGCGAAGCAGGACGCCGACGCGGCCAACCGGGCCAAGAGCGATTTCCTGGCAGTGATGAGCCACGAGATCCGGAACCCCATGCACGGACTCATAGGTATGGCCGAACTCCTGACGGGGACTCCCCTGAATGAGGAGCAGCGGGAGTACGCCGCTGTGATCAACGAATCCTCGGCCATGCTGCTGGCCATCATCGACGACATCCTGGATTTTTCCAAGATTGAGGATGGGAAGCTGGCCCTGGAAGAGGTCGATTTCGACCTCCGGCAGGTGGAAAGAAAGGTGGCCGGCCTGTTCACGCCGAAGGCCGGGCTGAAGGGACTGCGCTTTACCTCATCTGTCAACCCGGCGGTGCCCCGCACCCTGCGGGGCGACCCCCTGCGCCTGGGCCAGGTGCTGCTGAATCTGGTGGGCAATGCCGTGAAATTCACCGAACGGGGCGAAGTATCCCTGCGGGCCTTTGTGGAAGAGCGAAAGGGCGATACCGTCGTAATACGGTTTGAAGTGCGGGACACCGGCCCGGGTGTCCCGGAGGGCGCCAGGGATAGTTTGTTCGACCCCTTTACCCAGGCCGACGCCTCCACCACCCGCAGATTCGGCGGCACCGGCCTGGGGCTCTCCATTTGCCGGCGGCTGGTGGAACTGATGAACGGGGAAATCGGCTTTGCCAGCGAAGAGGGGTGCGGCGCGACCTTCTGGTTCACCATTCCTTTTAAAGTGGTAGAAACAGCTGAAACACCGGCAAAAGAAGACACTGCTGTTTTCGCGCCCCTGCCAGGGTGGACGCAAAACCCCGGTCCCATCCTGGTGGTCGAGGACTCCCCTGTCAACCGGAAGCTGATTCTCGCCCAACTCAAGAGACTGGGGCTGGAGGCCGAGGTGGCGGACGGCGGCCGGGAGGCGGTGGAAGCCGCGTCCCGGACCGATTACGCTTTAATCATAATGGACTGCCAGATGCCGTTGATGGACGGTTACCAGGCCACCAGGGCCATCCGCCAACTGGAAGAACGGCTGGGGCGGCATACCCCCATCGTGGCCACCACCGCAGGCGCCATCCGGGGAGAGCGGGAAAAATGCCTGGCCGCCGGGATGGACGACTATCTGAGCAAACCCGTCAGGTTGGCCGACCTGCACCGGACGCTGGCCCGCTGGCTACCTGGACCGGGCGTTTCCCCGGCGCCGGACGTGGACGATGCGGCCGCCGCCGGGGAATGCAAGGGTATAGTGGTGGCGAAGACGTCCTCCGGTTACGAGGGACTTGGGGAACTGACACGGGTAACCGGCGGTGACGCCGGCCTTACGGCTGAGATAATAGAAACTTTTTTGCAGGATGTGCCAGCCAAACTGGCCCGGCTAAATAACGCCCTGGCCCGGGCGGATGCCGCCGGGGCGCGCCTGCAGGCCCACGCCATGAAGTCCAGCGGCGCAATCATAGGCGCCGCCCGCTTCTCCAGCCTGTGCCGGGAACTGGAGGATCTGGCCGGGACAGGTGTTTTGGTGGGGGCGGAAGCATTGCTTGCACAGGTGGAGGAGGAATACAGACGGGTCGGGGACGAGTTGAAAGTTTTCCTGAGCGAATATGGACGACTTTAATTACCATAAAATTGTCCCGCATTGACAATGCTAAAAAGACCCCCACCGGTTCGCCGGCGGGGGCTTTCTCTTTTGCCCGGTACCCCCAGATCTAAAAAATTGCAGGATTAATGTAAATTTAAGGTTCAGTTAAGGTTACCTTCTCTTAGATTTAAGGTTGTAGTTGCTAGAATTTAAAAAAGGGGTAACCGGGCCGTCGGCGTCTGCCTGGAAGGAGGGCTTGCGATTCCAGCGGTGCGGGAAGGAGGTCGGTTTTGTTTAATGGCGTGAATGTCGATTTCCTTGATCTTATTATTGATGCCTTTCTGCTTGAGATGCCGTCCAGGCTGGACTCCCTGCGGTCCGCCCTGGCCGGGGGTGACGCCGCCTCCGTGCGCGGGCAGGCCCTAAGTATGAAGGCGGGCGGCGCTTTTATCGGCATCGGTCGCTTCACCGGCCTGTGCCGGGAGTTGGAAGCGCTGGCTTTAACCGGCGATATTACCGGAGCCGCCGGACTTGTTTCAGAAATTGAAACGGAGTACATCCGGGTCGAGCCGGACCTGCGGCGGCGGCTAGGCCGGTGAAACTGCCGGCGGGCGATCTTTATGGGGTGTGGTTTATGGATATAATCGCAATATTGACGGATGAACCTGGATTGGTTGCCCGCGCTGCAACCGACCCCGCAGCTTTTGCCTCGATCTACGATCACTACCTGCCGCGGGTGTACAAATATATGCGCTACCGCGTCGGCGACATAAACGAGGCGGAAGACCTCACCAGCCAGGTCTTTGAGCGGGTCCTGACCAAAATCGGGAGCTACCGCCCGGAGCGGGGTCCCTTTGCCGGCTGGCTCTTTGCCATCGCCCACAACATCGTCGTCGACCACCTGCGCGCCAAAAAGCGCCACGGACTGGTTCCGCTTGAAGTCCCGGGTGTAACGGCGTGCTCCGGAATGGGGCCGGAAGAAACGGTAATTTACAACGAAAGCCGGGAAAAACTTTTAGCTGCTCTGTCCCGCCTGACCGGCCGGGAGCGGGACCTGATCGCCCTGAAGTTTTCGGGGGGGTTGCCCAACCGTACCATCGCCGGGATATCCGGCCTGACCGAAAGCAACGTGGCCGTAATCCTGTACCGGGCCGTGCGGCGGCTGCGGGCGGAGCTGGACGCCGAAGAAGTAAAATAGAATTTAAAGCCGTCCCTGGACTTGTGGCCGAAGATCATTGACTTCTTCAGGACACATCTGAAGAAAGGAGGCAGATAAAATGAGTGAAAACGAAAAAACCATGCCCCGCAAAAGCCGGAGGAACAATTTGAACAAATTATTATTAAGCGTATCTTTAGCGCTGTTGGTGATGGCCGGTTGTTCTTCCTCACCCGGCCCGGGCGGCACGCCGAAGGGTGGGGCGGGGGAAATTAAAATCGGCGTAGTGGCCACCCTCAGCGGTGACGGAGCGGATTACGGCGCCTCCATCAAGCAGGGGCTGGAAACCGCCCGGGACAGAATCAACGGGGCCGGCGGCGTTGACGGCAGAAAAATTAGCCTTGTTATCGAAGATTCTCACGGTGACAAAAACGAGGCCATAAACGCGGTGCAAAAACTCATTAACAAGGACCGGGTGCTGGCAATCATCGGGCCCACCAACAGCGGCGAGATGTTTGCCGCCGGGCCCGTGGCCGACAAAGCCGGGGTGGTCATCATGGGCACCTCCAACACCGCCCGGGGCATCGGCGAGATCGGCCCTTACGTGTTCAGAAATTCGCTGCCCGAGGACAACGTCATCCCCACCACCGTCCGCAAGTCCAAAGAAAAGCTCGGGTTTACCAGGGTGGCCTTGCTGTACTCCAGCAACAACGACTGGGCCGTCAGCTCCGCCAAGACTTTTGAAAAAGCCCTGCGAGAACAAGGAGTTACTATTGTGGAAACCCAGACCTTCGCCGACGGGGACACCAACTTCCAGGCCCAGCTTACCAGGGTGGCGGCGGCCAAACCCGAAGCCCTGGCTGTTTCCGCCCTGTACAAAGAGTCCGCGCTGCTTTTAATCCAGGCCAGGCAACAGGGCCTCAACCTGCCGGTGATGGGAGGCAACGGGTTTAACGACCCCGAGTTGATGAAGATTGCCGGCGCAGCGGCGGAAGGCGCTCTGGTGGGCAGCCCCTGGTTTGCCGGCCGGGACGATCCCGCGGTGCAGGCTTTCGTGGCTGAGTATCAAAAGCGTTACAATACCATCCCGAACCAGTTTGCCGCCCAGGCTTACGATGCTCTGGGAATTATGGCCGAAGCCTTAAAGGCCGAAGGGGCCGCCGGCGACCGCGCCAGGTTCAGGGACGCCCTGGCGGCCATCAAGGATTACCGGGGTGTGACCGGCAAGTTTTCCTTTGACCAAAACGGTAATCCTTTAATGGATGCAATGGTGCTGCAAGTAGTCGACGGAGCATACCGGGAAGTGAAGTGAGCTATTATCGTGGGCGGCATGGCAATGTGACCGGCGTTGTGTAATGAAAACTCAACAGTGACATCAGAACGAAATGTGGAGGAAGAGTGATGACAAAGCGTCTGAATCGTGTGATTGCCGCCGTCCTGGTGACGGCGGTGTTGGCCCTGACCGGATGCGCTGATACCGGGAAGCCTGAAAAGCTGAATGAAGCAGGCCGGCCGGAAGATACCGTTTTTCAGGTGTCCACCATCAATGCGCTGCTGCAGGGGCTCTATGACGGTGAAATGACCTGCGGGGAATTGAAGAAACAGGGCGACCTGGGCGTGGGTACCTTTGACGGGCTGGACGGGGAAATGGTCGTGGTGGACGGCCGGGTCCTGCAGGTGAAGGCTGACGGGAAAGTCCTTCCCGCCCCGGACGGGGAGAAAACCCCTTTTGCCACGGTTGCTTTTTTCAAGCCCGAACAGGAGCAAAAAGCGGTGGAAGCTGCTGATTTTGCGCAGTTGCAGCGGCTGCTGGACGGGCTGGTCACAAACCGGAACATGTTTTACGCCATTCGCCTTGACGGCACATTCTCTTACGTAAAAACCAGGAGCGTGCCCAGACAGGTGAAACCTTACCCCCCGCTGGCGGAGGCTGTCAAAAACCAGTCGGTGCTTGAAACTCGAAATGTCAGGGGAACCGTGGTGGGCTTTTACTGCCCGCCATACATGCAAGGCATCAATGTGTCCGGCTACCACCTGCACTTTGTTACGGAGGACCGCCGGCAAGGCGGCCACCTGCTGGAATGCGCCGTGCAGGAAGGGACAGTGCAGATGGACCCGGTCCGGGGATTTCACCTGATCCTGCCGGCCGGCAGTGATTTCGCCAAGGCCGACCTCGCCACCGACTGGAAGGAAGAATTGAAAAAGGTCGAGTCAAAATGAACCTTTTTTATATATGTGAAGAATTAAATTTTATGGAGAGATGTAATGGTGAGAGTTCTTATTGAAAAACGTGGACTTTTATATGTAAAAATGTTGGCCCGGTACCGGGACGTGAGAGCTTTTTTGCTGATGGCCGGCTTCTTGCTTTTCTTGTTTGCCGCCCCTTTACACGCGGGGGCTTCCGGCGAGATTCCCGGCCTGGTGGATATCAGCCGGCTGGACCCCACCATCCAGCTGGACATCCGCTACGCCACGGCCAATAATTTCACCGGCCAGGTGGTTTACCCAGCCCCGCGCTGCCTGCTCAGGGAGGACGTGGCGGAGAAGCTGGTCCGGGTCCAGCAAAAACTCAAGGAGTCGGGTTACGGTTTGAAGATCTATGACGGCTACCGCCCCCTGGCGGTGCAGAAAAAATTCTGGGCCATTATGCCGGTGGAGGATTACGTGGCCGATCCCTTCAAGGGGTCGCGCCATAACCGCGGCGCGGCGGTGGACGTGGGCCTGGTTGACAGTGAAGGCAACGAGGTGCCCATGCCCTCCGGGTACGACGATTTCACCGAAAAGGCCCACCGGGACTATACCGGCGCTACGGAGGAAGAGCTGCATAACCGGGCGGTGCTGGAAGAGGCCATGAAAAGCGAGGGCTTTCTTCCGCTTCCCTCCGAATGGTGGCATTTTGACGCTCCGGGCTGGCAGAATTATCCGGTTTCCGACCAGCCGCTCTGGGCCTGGTCGGGCAACACCCTGAAAATACTTTCCGGAACAGGGCCGGGGGCGGAACTGGCCGGTTTCTACATGGCCCAGGACTACAGCCTCTACGGTGACCTGATGTGCCAGTTTGCTGTTGAAGAAAACCAGGATAAAATGACCGCGGCCCTTATGAGCGGCGAAGCGGACCTGGCGGTGGTTTCCCAGGGGGCGCTGGCAAAAAACAAGGACGCCCTGCCGGACCTGGCCGTCCTGGCGGTGCTGTTTCCTGATTGCGCGGGCAAAAACGCGGATGGAATTGTCCTGGCCCGTAAAGACAGTTTCGATGCGGACAGGGAGCGGCTGCTGTCCTTTGTCCGTTCTACCGTGACGGGGCTGGAACTGGCGGAGAAATATCCCGACGCCGCAGCCATGGCCGTGTTGCGCAGAAACCAGGAAATGTCCTTTGAGGAGTGCCGGCAGTCAATTGTTGAACTGGCCGGAAAACGCAAAATGAATTCACCGTCTGATATATCTCAGGAGACATGGGTGGAAATATTCGGCCCGGATGTTCCATTCCCCGCGTCAGAAGGTTTAGGTCCCGAAGCGCCTTCCTCCCTGCCGGTGCGCTACCTTTGCCCCGTGACAGTGGCCGCGGCCGGTGAGTTGGCGCCCCTGGCCGGAGTTTTGACGGAAGGGGCGGACCGGGTCTTCGGCTCAAAGGCGGTGGTGGTGAAAACCGGGGGAAGTGAAGCCAGCGCCAGGCTGGTGGGCCTGGGGTTGAGCGACTTCGGACTGGCCAAGGCCGGCGTGGTCGCTGAAATGGAGGCAGGCACGGGCAGGTTTGCGGGGGAATCGCATTCAGTCCGGCAGGTGACCTCTCTTTACACCGACACGGCGGGGGAGCCGGTGTTGCTGATCGCCAGCCGGGAGGTTCCCGGGCCGTGGATAGAGGGCTTTAAGGCGATGACCGGCGCTCGCCGGGACGTTTTAAGGGACAGTTTTCCAGCCTTCTACGGAACCCGGGACGTCGACTCCCGGGAATTGGACCGGCTTGTCGGCAGGATGACCCTGGAGGAAAAAATTGGTCAGATGCTCATGGTTTCCTTCAGGAAGTGGCAGGACCGGGACGTAACTGAAATAAACAGTGAAATTGCAGCAATCATAAAGAAGTATCGTTTAGGCGGCGCAATCCTCTTTTGGGAAAATTTAGCAGGCACCGGGCAGGCGGCAGGGCTGGTGGATCAACTGCAAAAGGCTTCCGGAGATATCCCGCTTTTCATCGCTGTTGACCAGGAAGGCGGAAGAGTGGTCAGGCTGCAAACGGGCACCGTCATGCCCGGCAATATGGCGCTGGGCGCCGCCGGCTCAACGGAAGACACGTACGATGTAGCCAAAGCAATCGGAGAAGAATTGAATACTTTAGGGATAAATGTTAATCTGGCTCCCGTGGTTGACGTGAACATCAACCCGGACAACCCGGTCATCGGCATAAGGTCGTTCGGCTCCGATCCGCAGCTGGTAGCGGAACTGGGCGCGGCCTATATAAACGGGCTGCACGACGCCGGTGTCATCGCTACGGTAAAGCATTTTCCCGGCCACGGCGACACCGACGTCGATTCCCACCTCGGCCTGCCTTCCGTGCCCCATGATCTGGCCAGGCTGAAAGCAGTTGAGCTGAAACCGTTTCAGCAGGCCTTTGATCAAAAAGTGGACATGGTTATGACCGCGCACGTCACATTTCCGGCCGTAGATAATACAAAGGCGGTTTCCCAAGAAGACGGCAGTGAAATTTCCATACCGGCGACGCTGTCTCATAAAGTTCTGACGGATCTGGTCAGAAAAGAGATGAGATTCGACGGGGTCGTCATCACCGACGCCCTGGAAATGAAGGCTATAACGGACCATTTCGGGCCGCGGGAGGCAGTGATCATGGCCGTCAAGGCCGGGGCGGACATCGCTTTGATGCCGGCGGACCTGGAGCAGGCTTACAGCGGTCTGCTGGCGGCGGTAGGAAGCGGCGAGATACCGGAATCCAGGATTGACGAATCAGTTAAAAGACTAATCCGTTTAAAACTGTCCCGGGGTATAGTGAAGATTGCAGATGGTAAGCTTGTTCCGGGAGACAAAGTAACAAAAGACCTGGATGAAAGGATAAAAAGCGCCGGGGCCGTGGTCGGCAGCGCGGCCCACCGGGAACTTGAGAAAAAAGTGGCGGAGAAAGCGGTAACCCTGCTTAAAAATGAAGGCGGTACGCTGCCCTTCAAGCTGGCGGACGGGAAAAATATCGTGCTTTTTGCGCCGTGGGACGACAGGCTGGATCTAATGATGGGGGAATTAAACCGGATCATCGCGGAGAAAGGGTTGCGCAATGTAAACGTAAAAGGTTTTGTCTACAAGGAGCTTGCCGCCCTGAGCGAGGTACAAAAGCAGGCTGTGGACGCGGCGGATTATGTCGTGCTGGGCTCCTACAGCTATGATGTGGCCAGCAGGACTCCGGGTAAACACTGGCTGCCGGACTTTGCCTTGAGCCTGGCCCGTTATGCTCTATCAGCCGGGAAACCCCTCGCGGTCATGGCTATCAGGAACCCGTACGACATCATGTACATGCCCGGGGTAAAGGCTTATCTTGCCATATACGGCGCGGCGGAGGGACCGAACCTCCCGGCCGGAATAAGGGTTATTTTCGGGCAGGCGCAGCCGCAGGGCAGGCTGCCGGTAGCCATTCCAAACAGCAGCGGGTCGGGAGTGCTTTATGAAACCGGCGCCGGACTGGTTTTTAAGTAGAAGTCAAACCATGTAACTGCTCAGGTATATTCAGAATTCAGTAGACAGAAGACAGTAGTCAGAATTCAGAATAGAAGAACTATTTGTCAATTCCTACTGAATTCTGACTACTGACTACTGACTACTGGCTCCTGACTTCTGAGCAGAGTAATCCCAAAGAAGCCATCGGCCGGTTGGGCGTTCAATTCCCTGATGAAGTCGAGGTTAAAGTCGTTTTTCTCACTGTGACGGCAGTCACCGCCGTTTACCGGAACATCGTGATAAACTACCTGCCGGGTTGCAATTACCTGCTGGCGGGTATTTCGGTTGTTTTACTGGTCCTGGCGGCCTTGATCATAGCCGACTTTCTCAGGACCTGGTATAAATTGGTGTCGGGCGGTAGAAAGGAAAGGGGACACACCTGCTAAAGTAAGGGTATTCCTCTGGGGACAGGAATGTCCCCACATATAACCTCGAGAGGGAGGAGTCAGACAAACATGAGTGGAAATGCAAAAACAATGAACGGCAAGGAGTTCATGGAACAAATTATAGCTGAACCTCCGGCGTCTGGAGCATTGGATAGGTTCTTCAAATTAAAACAAAACAAGACCGATACCCGCACCGAGGTCCTGGCCGGGGTGACCACCTTTGTAACGCTGGCCTACGTCCTGTTCGTCTATCCAAATATCCTGAAGGACGCCGGTATGCCTGTCAGCGCCACTTTTGCCGCCACCTGCGTCGCCTCAGCCTTTGCCACCCTGATCATGGGGCTTTACGCCAATTATCCCATCGCTGTGGCGCCTGGTATGGGGCTTGGGGCTTACTTCACCTACACAGTCTGCGCCGGGATGCATTTTCCCTGGCAGACCGCCCTGGGAGCGGTCTTTATCTCCGGGCTGGTTTTCTTCCTGCTTACCGTGACCAGAGTGCGGGAGTGGATCGTCGACGGGGTGCCGCCGGTCCTGCGTTCGGCTATCGGGGTGGGGATCGGGCTTTTTATCGCCTTTATCGGCCTGCGCAACGCCGGCATTGTCGTTCAAAGCGAAGCCACCCTGGTAACGCTGGGGAACATGCGGGATCCGGGTGTGCTGGTGGCCGTGGCCGGCCTCGTCGCCACCTCCCTGTTGATGGCCCGCCGGGTCAAAGGAGCCTTCCTGATCGGGATTCTGCTCACCACTATTGTGGCCGTTGCTTCCGGGGTATCGCCAGCGCCGCAAGGGATCGGCAGCCTTATCCTGCTGGCCAATCCCCTGACGGCCCTCCAGCCTGTCGCTTTTCAGCTGGACATCGCGGGCGCGTTGAAGGCCGGGCTTATTTCTGTCCTTTTCTCTTTTACTTTCGTGGATATGTTCGACAACATCGGCACGCTGATCGGGGTGTCGCGCAAAGCGGGGTTGCTCGACGAACAGGGACAACTGCCCCGCATCGGCAAGGCCTTGTTCGCGGACTCCCTGGGCACCATTTTCGCTTCCTTTACGGGGACGAGTACCGTGACCAGCTATATAGAAAGCGCTGCCGGGGTGAGTGAAGGCGGCCGCACCGGCCTCACCGCCGTTATGGTTGCATTTCTTTTCCTGGCCGCCGTTATTTTTGCCCCCCTGGTGGCGCTGATTCCGGCCCAGGCCACCGCTCCGGTGCTGATTATCGTTGGTTTGCTGATGATGGGGGAGGTTGTCAACATCCGCTTCGATGACTTTACGGAAGCCCTGCCCGCGTTCTTCACAATCATTATGATGCCGCTCACCTACTCCATCGCCCAGGGTCTGGCCTTCGGCTTCATGTCCTACACCGTCATCAAGCTGATTACCGGGCGCCACCGGGAAAACAACGCGGTTACTTACACTCTGACGGTTTTGTTCATCCTCCACTTCATGCTTGGCTGAACCGTCTTTTTACCCGGCGTGTTAAAATGTTTTTAGTCGGACTAAGGCTTTTAAAAAATCGTTGGTGGATAATCTCAAAGAAACTCTTGGACTTGGAGCAAAAAGGGGGATTGATTTTGTGAAAAGGTTGCTCGTGGCTATCGTTTTGGTAGTTGTCCTGGTTTTGGGAACTGCCGCTCCGGGCTCTGCGGCACAGTCGCCCGGCAACTGGTCGGCGGTGGGCGGGGTACCGGATCCCTACACACAATGCCTTCTAAACGTTCTCAGCCTAGGCAAGTGGCCCGATAGTCACAGCGGTGAAAAACGGGATCATCAAAGGATATCCGGACAACATCTTAAGGCCTAAGGTTAATGCCACTAGGGCCGAAGCCGTCACGGTGATCGTAAACGCGCTTAATAAATAAATTGCAGAATAAGGAGAATATTGGCTTTAGACAACGAGGTGGAGTAATGGGGCAACAAATTTTCAAGGGGAACATTATATTTGCGCCGACACCCGAAGAGCTCAAAATATGCGCAAAAAGCTATATCGTTGTTAAAAACGGAATGGTGGAGGGAATTTATGAAAGATTGCCGGAGGAATATGGGGAAGAGCCGGTAAAAGATTATGGCGAACGGTTGATTCTTCCCGGCTTTGTGGATCTGCACGTACACGCTTCCCAGTTTGATCAACGCGGGTTGGGACTGGACAGAGGATTGATTGACTGGTTGAATGACTACACCTTTTCCACGGAAAGCCGTTTCTCCGACCCGGCGTATGCCTGGGAAGCATATTCTATTTTCGCGGATGAACTGATTCGCCAGGGAACTGTCAGAACTTGTATTTTTGCCACAATTCACAAAGAAAGCACCGGACTTTTATTTGAAATCCTGCAGGAGAAAGGAATAGGCGCATTTGTGGGAAAAGTGAACATGGACCGGAATTGTCCCGATTTCCTGAAAGAAAAAACGGAAATCTCCATTAAGGAAACGGAAGAATTAATAGCACAATACGGCAGGCACCCTCTCGTAAAACCTATTCTCACCCCCCGTTTCGCTCCCACCAGCTCTGAGGAGTTACTTAAAGCAATAGGCGAGCTGGCGAAAAAATACAATTTGCCGGTCCAGTCACACCTTTCAGAAAACCCCAGTGAAGTGAAATGGGTAAGGGAACTTTTTCCGTCCCATCCCACCTACTCGGATGTTTATCTTGATTTCGGGCTGTTCGGACATGCTCCAGCCTTGATGGCCCACGGCATCTATTTGACGGATAGAGAGTTGGAGCTGATTAAAGCCAACGATGTTATGCTGGTGCACTGCCCGGAATCGAATATCAATCTTGTAAGCGGGATAATGCCGGTCCGGAAATGGCTGCACCATGGGATCCGGGTCGGATTGGGGAGTGATGTGGGCGCAAGCCATACCCTGGCCATGTCTAAAGCAATTGTAAGGGCCATACAGCTATCAAAGCTTATGAAAGTTTTCGACCCTCACGCAAAGCCCCTTACAAAGCCCCTTACCACCGCGGAAGCCTTCTACATGGCAACAAAGGGAGGCGGGAGCTTTTTCGGTAAAGTGGGGAGTTTTGAGAAGGGATACTCATTTGACGCCATTATTGTGGAAGACGACCCCCGAATTACCGGGCGACTTTCCCTGGAAGAACAGTTCCAAAGGTTTCTATATACAGGAGACGCCCGTAATATCATAGCCCGGTTTGTGGAAGGACGGCAGGTTGGCTGACGGATAGCGGTTATGTTTATCGCCAATCCAATAGCTTTTATTCCGCCCTGGCCGGGTCCTTGGGGTACAAGGAGTCTTTGAGGAGTCGCCTAAAATTTCGGTCCTGTGCCGGACCTGATCATGGTAAAGCCGTTGCCGGTCAAAAGCGTCACTGCTTTTAGCCGGAGGGATGTTTTTTAGGAGGTTAGCTAATGTTTATTTCCAAAAAATCTCCGGGATTGTTGATGGCCGTTACTCTTCTGGCGTTTGTTTTCGCCCTGTTTTTTCCTTGTGTTGCCGCGCTTGCCGGTCCCGCTGAAAAAGTTTTTGACATCATTGAGATAACCGACTTTCACGGCATGCTGGAAGACACCAAAGGCAACCCGGTGGCCGCGGTGATGGCCAAAAACATTAAAGAAATCGTCAGCGGCAACCCTGAGCGGACCCTGATTGTTTCCGGCGGCGACAATTATCAGGGGTCGGCAGTGTCCAACCTGCTTAGAGGCAAACCGGTGATGAATGTTTTTAATAATATCGGGGTGGCGGTTTCTGCGTTGGGCAACCATGAATTTGACTGGGGCCTGGATACCGTGACCAGGTCTAATGTCGCCGGTTACCAGGTTATTTGTTCCAACTTGTTTTACAAGGGCACCTCTGACCATGTGTTCGACCCCTGCAAAATTTTTGTCAAGGACGGGGTAAAGATAGCGGTTGTCGGCGCCGTCACCGAGGACCTGCCGGACCTGGTAACGCAGGAATATATCAAAGATTATGAGGTCGGCAGCATAGTAGACAATGTCAGGCAGACGGCGCAAGACGCCAGAGCGCAGGGAGCCCAGATTGTAGTCGCCTTGATCCATGCCGGGGATAACTGTGACAGCAAGACCGGCCCGGTTTTTGATGTCGCCGACCGACTGGGAGGCGCCGGAGGCGTTGTCGACGCCGTTCTGGGCGGGCACATTCATAACGTGGTTACGGCAGCCGCCGCCAACGGCACGCCGGTGGCCATTGCCGGCTGTTACGGCAAGGGCTTTATCGATTTAAAAATTGCAATACAGGCGGACGGCAGGCTTACCTTCAATACTTCCTATATTGCCTGTGATACGTCCAACACAATTTTTCCGTATGGCTACAAGGCCGAAGCACCGGTCATCGATCAAGCAGTGTCCGCCATCGTTGACGCCGCTAAAATCCAGGCGGCTCCTATCGCCGGACAGGTGCTGGGCACGGCTGACACCGCCCTGAACATTGCCCAGGCGGATCATCCCTGGGGCGAGTCGCCGGCCGGCAACTGGGTCTGCGATGTGATGAAAGCGAAAGTCAACGCCGATTTCGCCTTTAACAACAACGGCGCTTTCCGGATCGACATTCCCCGGGGCGATATAACCACAGGAACCCTCTATGCCTTTTTGCCTTTTGACGACACCATTATGACGGCCGATCTAACCGGCGCCCGGATCAAGGCGTTGCTGGAACAAGCTGTGGGTGACGGCGGTAAAGGCATCCAGGCGGCCGGCCTGACTTTTACCTATAACCCCGGCGCGCCCGCCGGCAGCAGGATCGAAAGCATCAGCAAAACCGACGGCACACCCGTGAACATGACAGACACTGTCAAAACATACAGGGTTGCCGCCAACGCTTTTCTGGCTGCGGGCGGTGACGGATTTGACGTTTGCAGAACGGTTGCTTTCTCCGACACCCACATTCCGCTCCGGGACGCTTTAGCCGAAAAAATACGGCAGGGCGGCTGTATTACCGCCCAGATAGAGGGAAGAATCAAGAATGTTCAAAACGCCGGTCCGGAACAAATTACCCGCGCCGAATTTACCGGCTTGCTGGCGCGCGCCCTGGGCCTCACCCCGGATGAGTCTGTCGCCGGGTTTTCCGATGTCTTTCCCGGGCAGCGGTTTGCGGGTATGGTCGGGGCCGCCGCCAAGGCCGGTCTGGTCTGCGGCTATGAAGACGGCGCGTTCCGCCCCGATCACCCGGTCAGCCGTGAAGAAATGACGGTGATGGCCATCAGGGCGGTTAGAGCAGCGGGTTTTACTGCGGAAGCTTCTGATGTGGACGCGGCAATCGCCGGGTTTAACGACGGGGACGAAATTTCCGGATGGGCCAGAATACCTGTGGCCGCGGCGGTGGAAGCAGGTATCGTATGCGGCAGGGAAGCGGGCGGTTTCGGTCCGTCTGAGCACGCGACCCGGGCCGAGGCCGCTGCTATACTGGATCACACCCTCGAGTACATTAACCGTTGACCCGTCCCGGAGAGGCAGCCTAAATATAATCCCCCCGGCTTAATTGGCCAAGGGGGATTTTTATATTTAAAAAACATCCATTAAGTTGATCTGTAATCCCGGCAACAGAGGGGAAACTAAAATTTCATCGTTTTTATATGCTTC
>Ga0067045_1028193_pt1 | contig 39887 bp, 25 predicted proteins | sample TerdegcTABiofilm_FD_59184 | JGI IMG/M metagenome (GOLD analysis project Ga0067045, IMG submission 59184) | Combined Assembly of (Gp0054472, Gp0054536) Wastewater bioreactor microbial communities from Singapore -Terephthalate degrading... | reverse complement strand
CTGCTTGCGTCCGGTCCGCGAGCCGTCGTCATCACGCTGGGCGCTCGCGGGGCGCTGGTCGTGGAAAGGCCCGGCGAAGGCGTGATGGTCCCACCGCATACCGTCTCGGCCGTGGACACCACGGCGGCGGGAGACGCCTTCAGCGGGGCGCTGGCCGTGGCGCTGGCCCGGGGCGAGTCGCTGCCGGATGCCGCCCGCTTCGCCGCCGTGGCGGGAGCCTTGGCGGCATCGCGGATGGGCGCCCAACCCAGCCTGCCCACCGAGGCCGAGGTTCGCGCCGCGCGCCTTTCTTGACGCCGATCCGGGGCGCAAGCCGCTGGTGAAAGGAGCGCACAAGGCGCCGCGATCGAACACGCATTCCCGGCTCATGCACCGCGGGCTTATGTCGGCGAGCTAGGAGCGGCTTGACCCGGCTGATCCCACTTCGCGCCTTGGGAGCGAGGCGGTCCGTTTGATCACTGTTTTGAGATCGGGGTATCCGCCGCAGTGTCTTCGGCGACGAATCGCGGCACGCGTTTTGCAGCGGGCGAATCGGCGCTTTTGGCACTGGCTTCCCTGCCGCCGCAAGCTAAAATTCAAAGGAGCGGGAGGCCGCCCGACACGCGGCCGAAATCGCTCGAAGAGGCAACGTTGTGTGGAGTTTTCCCCGGCCGTTCGCCGATACATTCGACGGAACATTCCGGCCGATTAAAGGAACCATTGGGTCAAGCTGCTTTCAGTATATTCCGACGGAGGTGCCAACCCTTACGCGTGAACCAGGGTCGTTTCAACGGCTTGTGCAGGTGCACGCTGGACCCTCGTTCGTCTCGCAGCGACGCATCCAGTCGCAATATCGCGGCGGCTTGATCCGATAAACCGCCGATTCTTCCGGTTCGCCCGGGAGGTCGGCGGTTTTCTTTTTCCGTGGTTGCCGGAGCCGGCGGGCAATCGGTCTATGGAACCCTCGCCCGGTCCAAGCCCCGCATCCACTCCAGCACCACCCAGCCCACCTTGGCCAGGCTCAGGGCCGAGCACTTCTCCGGCACGTCCTGCTGCGTGTGCCAATAGGGATAGTCGAAGTCGATCAACACGATCGCCGGGATCCCGCCGATGTTGTGTAGCGGGATGTGATCGTCGCGAATTTCGTATTTTTTTCGGGGTATGAATTCTCGGATGCGGAGTCGCGCGGCGGTCGCCCAAATGTCGTCCACGATCCAGCGCGTGTCGCGCCACCAAGCGCTGTTGCGCTCTTGATAAATCTGGAGGTCGGCATCCCCGACCATATCCAACAGCACCGCCGCGCGGTAGCGCCAGGGCCGTTCCTTCGCGGATCGGGCGTATTCCCGCGCGAAATGCTCCGAGCCTTGAAAGTACGGCTGCCACTCCTCGAAGAGGAATTCCTCGCCGTCGAACAGCACCAGGTCCACGCCGAAACGCCGGGGAAATTCCGCGCTGTATCGGGCCATGGTCATGAGGATCGCCGTACCGCTGGCGCCGTCGTTGGCGCCGATGAATCGCCCGCGCGGATTGACGGGATCCCGCAGCGGCAGGGGCAGCGTATCGTAATGGGCGCACAAGAGGATGCGGTCGCCCCGTTCGGGGAAGAACCTCGCGATGACGTTGGCCATCGGCACGGCTGCCCCGGAGCGGGGGTCGCGGCCCGAGAACTGCTGAAGCTCCACCTCCGCCCCCAGTTCCGCGAAATGCCGCAGCAATAGCTCTTGCTGGGCCTTCATGCCGGGCGATCCGCTCAGCCGCGGACCGATCTCGCACAGCCGTTTGAGATTTTCGTAAGCGTCGGCCCCGTCGAAGGGAATCTGTTCCAAGCGATAGGACGAGACCGGCGTCTCCGCTTGGCCGTTCCGGGGTTGCAGCGAAATCAGAGCCGCCGCCGGCACGAGCGCCGTGACCGCGATCCCGCCGCACCACCATATTGCGTTCCGCAGGCTCAAGCCGCGACGAGGCCGGCCGACACGCTCGGTCTCGGTGGGGCGGCCCGATGCCTCGGCCGGGCGAGAGCGGGGAGCACGCTCGGCGGAAGTTTTTTTGCGAGAGGAAGGACCCATTTCACGGCTCACTGGGTACGATGGTCCCGCGGCGCGGCTTCGATCCCGGCGAAGGCTTCGCCGGTTCGAAAGCATGCGGCAAGGGGGCGTGAAGTATCGCCCTTCCCCCCTCCGGCGACGGCGGGGAGGGGTGAAGCCATCCTAGCGACGGTGCCTTCATCATATCGTGCGCCCCGGCGCCGGGCCAACCGCGGATCGCGGACGCCCCCGCTTCCAACGCCGGCTTATGCCGGCCGCTCGTGCGCTATGCCGTACTTTTGGTGAGCCCGTACTTTCGTGAGCCGCCGGCGTCGGCCCGAGCTGCATTTCGCGAGTCCGAAAGGAGCCGCTAGCGTGCGCCGGCGGTGTCGCAAACTTCGGGTCTGCGAGGAAAAGCCTTAGCGTCCGCCCGTGGTGGAATCCTTGGCTCGCCGGGTAACGATGGGGTCCGGCCCCCAGGAATCGGCGGTTTGCCGGCCGTCCGCAAAAACCGATTTTAAAAATTGCTATTTGCGGTTTCGGGGCGATTCGGTATAACGTCCTTTGGATACGTGAGAGTGTGTCTCGCGGCAAGGAAGTCTCGATTCCCTCTATTGCGCAGCGGTTCGACCGAGGAAAGGGCAAGTCTCGGCCTGTGTCGTCGGCGTCGTTCGGCGGCACACGGCGGCGGAAGGAATCCGCCGCGGCAAGTCGGTCGGCAGTCTGGGTCAACCGCAGGCGGCCCGAGCGGGGCTTGGGCGGCGTCTTGCCCCAAGTTCCGCCATCAGCGTCACGTGCGTCGTCCCGCGCAATGCGCCGTCACGGGGAGGCGGTGATCGACCGTCGGCTCGCGCCCTGCCGGGTGCCGGGCAACCGACGTTCGGCAGTCCGCGTTGGAACCCGGTCCGAGTTTGGGAAAGGATTCGCGTCAAGGAGGGAGCCATGTTGGTACTCAGTCGTCGCCCCAATGAGAAGCTGGTGTTACCCACGGTCAACGTGGCGGTCCAGGTTGTCAAGATTCTTGGCAACGCCGTCCGCCTGGGGATCGAAGCCCCGGACGACGTGCCGGTGTATCGGGAAGAATTGTTGAAGGGACAAGAGGTGGTGCCTGCGGTAGGGCGCCGTCCCGCCGTCAATCCGGCTGCGGATGCGGCCGATTCCGCGGAGCGGCCGTCGTTGGCCCAAGAGCAGTTGGAGCGGATTCTGGATTGCCTCGGGTTTGCGTTCGATTTCGCGCACGCCGCGTTGGATCGCGGTGAAATCCAAGAGGCGCGGCGCGTGCTGGACAAGGCCTTTCGGCACGTGGAACGAATCCGGTCCCAGTGCTTGGGTCCCAAGTCGGCGTCCGGCTCGCGCTCTCCCCGTCTGTTGCTGGTGGAGAAGGACCCCGAGCGGCGCAAAAACATGGCCGAGACCCTGCGTGCCGCCGGCTACGAAGTGGAGGCCGTCGAAGACGGTTGCCGCGCCGTGGATGTGCTGAGCCGTCACGGTCGCCCCGACATCGTGCTGCTCGATTTCGCCCCCGCGCGGTCGCCCTGCGAGGATGCGGCGGCCACGGTCCGGGCGATTCGGAGCAACCCGGCCTGGAGCCATCTCAAGGTCATCGGCTTGGGACGAAAAGGCGAAGCCGAGGTTCACGTCAGCGTCGGCGCCCGCGGCGTCGATCGCTGGATCGAAACGCCCCATTCGCCGGAATCGCTGATCTCGGGCGTGGAATGCGAGGCCGGCTCCGTCCGCTTCTAAGCGATCGACTCTTGACGCCGCGAATGCGCCGGGCAAGACTGTGCTGATCGGAATGGTGCGGTTCGGGGGGAGACCCCACCGTCCGCCCGGCGACCGCCGTCTTGCCCTCTTGGATCGTGCGGGCGCGGCGATTCGAGCTTGGGAACGGGAATAAGATTGGGACCAAGTCAGGGATAAGCACTACCATGACCGAGTCGTTGCCGTCTCGGAATTTGGAGTCCGCCGATGGGCGGGAATGGTTGCGGCCGGAGTTCCCCTTGGACGCGCCGCCGCCGCAGCGAGTCATCCCGACGTCGGGACCGGCCGTGGCCGTCTATGATTCGGCGGAAGAGATGGGCTGGGCCTCGGCGGTGAATCTGGCCGCGGAACAGTGTCGCCTGGCCGAGGAAAAGGACGAGCTGAGTTTCATCATCATGGCGGCCCCGTCGGCCTTTCCGTTTTATCGGGCATACGTGCGGTTGGCCGAGTCCTCGCCGCGACTCCGCCGCGCGATCTGGAAGACGCATTTCTTCCAATTCGACGATTACCCGTTGCCGGCCCATCACCCGGCCTCGTTTCGATTTCTCCTGTTGCAGCACTTCTTCATGCCCTTGGCGACGTTCACCGATCCGGCCAAGGTCCATCTGTTCGAGGCCGATGCCGCGGATCCCGACGCCGCCGCCCGCCGCTACGAAAAGACGATCTTGGAAAGGGGGCTCGATCTGCAATTGATGGGTATCGGCGAGAACGGGCACTGGGGGTTCCACGAGCCGGGGATTCCGCTGGAAGGGGCGCCCCGCTTCATGCGCGTGGCGCTGACCGGGGAAAACGTCGATCAACAGATGCGCGATCACCCGCACCTCTTCCGCCGGCCGGAAGACGTTCCCATGTGCGCCTACACCGCTTCCGTACCCCTGTTCCTCACCACGCGGCATCTGATCGAGGGCAACGTCCCCCAACCGGGCAAGGCCCTGGCGTTGTTGGCGGCGTTCGGTTCCGAAACGATCCACGAATCGGTGCCCGCCGGCGCCTTGAAACGCCATCCGCGGGCGGTGGTTCGCACCACGCAGGCGGCGGCTTGGGCGCTGGCCGACTATCGCGAGAAGGGCGTCGTTACCCGCGACGCCGTCCATCGCTTGGCGGATAGCCTTCGCGGCCCGCGGACGCCGGATACGCAGTCCCTCCTGGTTCGAATCCGCGAAACACTCGCCGCAGTGGGGATCGCGATGGAGGACTTCGCCGTCTGAATTGGGCGGGAGGCGGCGGTCTCCGCCGGTCGGCACCGGCGACTCAGGGAAATCATCCAGAACGCCCACGCCATGCGCCGCGGGCGAGCCGCGCGACCAAGCCGTTCTACAACCAGCCCAGTAAGCGGAAAAGGTGCCGGCCGAAGATGACGCCGCCGACCACCGCCGCACCCAGCGACGCCATCAGCACCGCCGCGCTGGCCACGTTCAAGGCGGTCTCGATGTGCGGATTGTAATCTTCGGTCACGGCGGGGGCCATCCATTCCAGGGCGCTGTTGACCAACTCCGCCGTGAAGACCACGGCGATGGAGAGGATCAGAAGGCACCATTCCGTCTCGGTCACGCGAAACAAGGCGGCCGCCGCCATCACGGCGAATGCCATGGCGAAGTGGACGGCAAAGCTGTTTTGTCCGACGATGCCGTACCAGAGGCCGCGGAAAGCGTCGCCGAACTTTCGGCCCCAAGTCCTTTTCGGTTTGATCGGTGGGCGCGGCACGCCGAGATGCTCCTCTTTCGATCCGGGGGCAAGGCGAATCCTCGGCCGACGGTTTGACTGGGAACCCCTGGTTCCCCGACATTTGCGACGAGCAAGCCCCCCGTGAACCGTCCGGCGTCTTTCGGCGGGGACGGTCGCGGCGGTCATCCGCGATCGCGGCGACAGACCATGCGGGCGATCCCCGCCGCCCCGATAAAACCCGCGTCACCGCCCAACGCCGCAAAACGGATACTAACCTTCTCGACCAACGCCGGGAAGGCCCGCTCTCGAATTTCCTCGCGGATGCGTTGCAAAAAGCGACGGCCGATCGGCGAGGCCTGGCCGCCGAAGGTCATCGCCCCTCCCAACAGTACGACGGAGGGATCGAACGTGTGCAGGAGGGTGACGATCCCCAGTCCGAGGTAGCGCGCGGTTTCGAGGATGATATCCAGGGCCTCGGCGTCGCCCTCGTGGGCGAGCGCGGCGATCAATCGGGGATTGAGCGTCTCCCCCGCCGCCATCCGCTCGGCAATGGCCCGGCATTTCCCCGCGGCCAAGAGTTCTCTCGTCCGGTTGACCACGGCGGTGGCGCTGGCGAAGGCCTCCAAATGGCCGGTCTTGCCGCAGGAACAGATGGGGGCGGTGGGGGAGGGATCGATCAGGATGTGCCCGCACTCCGTACCGTGGCCGTGTTCGCCCTCGATGATGACGTCGTGGACAATCGCCCCGCAACCGATGCCGGTCCCCAGCGTCAAGAGGACGACGCTGCGGCAGCCTCGGCCCGATCCGATCCACATTTCGCCGTAGGCCGCGGCCGACGCGTCGTTCGACATGACCACCGGCATGCCCAGGTGTTCCGCCAGGCGATCACGGATCGGGAAGCCGTGCCAGCCGGGGAAATTGGTGGGGTTGACCATCACTCCGGCCTGATAGTCCAAGATGCCGGGGCAGCCCAAGCCGATTCGCGCGATCTCCGTCGGTTGCAACCCTATTTGGGCGATCATGGCGTTGACCCCGGCCGCGATCTGTTCGACGCAGTTTTGCGGACCGGCGGCCACGGCGGTCGGGATGTCCTCGGCGCGGCACACCGGTCGCCCGAGGTCATCCACTACTCCCAACTTGGTACTCGTTCCCCCCAGGTCCACGCCCACGTAGAACGGGGCTACGGCCCGGGTCAAAGGGATGGGGTTTACATCCGGTGCCATGTGCTGGATCTCCGGGAGATTAGCGGCAATGCTCGCCCATTTGCCGGTTTGCGCCTTTCGACGCGCGAGCGCCGCCCTGCCGATGATCCCTGATTTGGCTGTGAGGATCATCCTTGGCGAGGGGATCGGCGGCGATTCCCTTCCATGGTGATTCATCACCGTAGGTTTGACAACCGTTTTCCTTACCGTCTAAACTGTGAAAAACCGGAGCTGGTACTTGTTGGGGCCGGCGGTCTTGGTCCTCGTAACACGCAGTAGGAGGTTTCCCGTGCGACTTATTACTTATCAATCCGAAAGCGGGCCGCGTGTGGCCGGCTTGCGCGAGGGACACTGGATCGACCTGAATGCCAACGATCCCGGTCTGCCGGGCGACCTACGTGCCCTACTAGCCATGGGGGCGGACGGCCTGAAGCGGGCGGGAGAGGTGATCCTCTCCGGCAGGCCGATCGAGAATTCGAATCCGACGCGTCTAGCCCCGGTCCTGTCGCCCGAGAAAATCATCTGCGTGGGTTTAAACTACGCCGATCACGCCCGCGAGAGCGGTGCCCAGCCTCCCCCCGTTCCGGTCATTTTCAATAAGTTTCCCACCGCGCTGATCGGTCCCGAGCAGCCGATCATTGTCCCACCGGTCTCCGAAGAGGTCGATTTCGAGGCGGAGCTGGTCTTGGTCATCGGGCGGCAGGGGCGGAATATCACACAGGACGACGCCCTGGATTATGTGGCGGGCTACACTTGCGGCAATGACATTTCGGCCCGAGACTGGCAGCTCCGTAAACCGGGGGGGCAATGGCTCCTCGGAAAGACGTTCGACACCTTCGCTCCGACGGGCCCCGAATTCGTCACGGCCGACGAATTGCCCGATCCCAATCGCCTGCGCATCTGCTCGCGACTCAACGGCGAGGTCATGCAAGATTCCAGCACCGCACAGTTTATCTTCTCCGTGCAATACCTAGTGAGCTACATCTCTCAAGTTTGCACGCTCAAGCCGGGGGATCTGATTTTCACGGGCACCCCTCCCGGAGTCGGGTTCTCGCGCCAGCCTCCGGTGTTTCTCAAGCCCGGAGACGTGATCGAGATCGAGGTCGAGGGCATCGGCGTGCTGCGGAATCCGGTGGCGAGCTGACGGGGAGAGCCGCTTCCCGAGCCGCCGACCCGAGTCGGCTACTGCGGCGAGACGACCTCGTTTCCCGCCCGAGTCGCCATCGCCCGCCAAACGCCGATCGCTACAGTATTCGAGACATTCCGTACGGATCCGTCCATCAGCAGCGTATTGACCACGCCGGGGTGATAGCTCCGCGCGGTGACGGCGGCATAGGTGGGGGCCGTCGCGGATTTGCCCTCCTGCTGGTTGTTCCAGTCCACGTCGTAGGCAACACCGCCGAGCGTGCAGAGAACGCGGGTATTCGGCGGGAACATGGCGGTGATTCCGGTTTGATGGGCTCGCCCGTCCACCCATTCCGTGTGCCCGCTGTTCGTCTTGAAATCCCCTCCCAGCGTACAAATGGCGGCGGGGTCGGTGAGGTCCTGCGGCGGCGGCGTCAAACCGGCGTTGCGATAGTACGGCGTATAAGCCTTCACCTCCGCCGCGGCCAGGGTTTGGCTTAGACCGTCCACGAATTCCGCGGGCGTCGTGAATCGATAAGGGCGAAACGCCCCGTCGCCGGATCGTTGCGTGACGGGGTCATAAACGAACCAGACGCCCAGGTTGACTCCATAGTTGATCGGGAAATGGACCGGCTGACCGTTCTGAAGGCGAGGCTCGGCTTGGATCTCGCTCGGACATACATAGACCGGCACCCGATGAGCGCTGAGACGCACACCGTCCGGGAGAAGCACGGAATCGTAGCTTTGCCGGAAGTCGATGTTGTCATAAAGATTTCCCTGTTCCAGATAGGGCAGCAGGAGAGCCTGCGCCGACCAATCCGTGCCTAGGTGTCCCCCGTAGCTGGGCGGAAAGGACCTATTGACGTTCTCGAAGTTGTGTAGCGCCAAGCCGATCTGCTTGAGATTGTTGACGCAGGCGGATCGCCGGGCGGCCTCTCGGGCGGCTTGGATCGCGGGCAACAAGAGCGCGATCAAGATGCCGATAACGGCGATCACAACCAAGAGCTCGACCAAGGTAAATGCCGTACGTTCCGCCCGCGGAGCAGGAGACGATTGCATCCGATTCATGGAAACCTCCTCTTAAAAAACCTGTTATTTTGGAGTCGCCACAGCCACGAGACTGAGTCTCAGTCCACGTTTATTTCAGCATTATAGTACGGCATTAGTTCAAGTAAAGCGTTACATATTTGCTAATATTGGCGATGGTCGGACCGCGGCCAACGCTTCCGCTCGCGCGTTCAGGCGAATTGCAGCCCGATGATGAGCTGCCGGTGCAGAAGGGGGCCCCATGCAGTGCCGATGCGTACCGATGGGACGCCGACCGTGGCTAAGGAGAAGGGCGATCGTTGAGCGGCGTGCCGGTCGCTTCGGCCGGTGATTCCATCAAGACCTCGACGTGGGCCGTCACGCCTTCCGGTGCGACGAGTGCTTCGACCTCCAGGCCGCGGAGCCAATTCAAGGGCGGCGTGAGGAATCCGGGCGGAGGTGCGGCGGCCAAGAAACGCCGTTCCGACTCCGGGGCGAACGCCGTGGAGGTCCACCGCGGCGTCCCTCCCTCGTCGGTTTGCAGCACGTACTCGCCCTGGAGCGGGCACTGGAGTTTGACGTCCAGCAACAGTTCCGCGGCGGTCTTGCAGTCCTCTACGGGGATGTGCAGTTGCTGCTGGAAGTCGCGCAGTAAACGCAGGTTTCCCAGCGACGTCTGCTTGGTTCGCCAATACACGTAGCTGTTGAGCAGCGGCGTGATTTGGGCGGCGGACAGGTCCCCCAGGCTCAGGCGGATTTGGGCCTCGCGTTCCGTTTCCTCCCAGCGCAATTGCGGGGTTACCGCCGCCAACACCTCGTACTGGAACGAGTATACCGACATCCCACCCATTTCCCGCCGCCACAGCCCCAGCAGACCGCGGCTGAACCCGTAGGCGTCGGGCCGGGAACTGAAGGTGCGATTGAGCGCGGCCAGCGTTCCCGGCTCGCCCGTCTGGCCGATGTAGCCGATCATGACGTCGCGAAGCCGGCCCGTCGGGACGATGCGTCCGTCGCGGACCTCGATGGGAGGAACGATGTCGGCCAGTCCCCCGAAGAGCCGCCCGCGGTTGAGGATCACCTCGAACTGCCCGATGTTGCCCGGTATGGCGGCGTGGCGCATTCGGTCGGCCGGCCCGAGAGACTGCATCAGGCGATCGTAGTTTTCTTTGGCCAGAGGAGTGACCCGGGCGTCGATGACGATACGATCCCGGGTCTTGTCCAGGCTTTCCCGCCGGACGGCCGCCGTAATGGGGTCCAGCCGCCGCCATTGCGAGGCGTAATGATCGAGAAACCGCCGGTACATGTCGGTCTCGTAGCGGCTGACCGCCGTGACGGGCAGATCGGCGATGGGGACGAAGGCGCCCCGACGCCCCCGCAGCGAGTCGACCACGCCGCCGTTTTCCAGCACCGCCCGGCTGCCGTCGCTTCGCGGGCCGAACGAAGGCGGAAGGAATCCCGTCCGAATCAAGTCGGCGGGTTCGCGGGCATTCATACCTTCTCCCGCGGCGGCCAGCAAGGCCAACTCCAAGAGGTCCATATCGGCCAGCGCCTGCACACGGCGCTGCGTCTCGATGCGGTATTCCGGCCCGGTCAGCTTGCGGAGAAAACCGCGCGAAACGTACACGAAGGCGGTGTCTTGGCGCGAGACGGGAAACAGGCTCCGGGCGTGACGGAACTCGGGGTCGTCGGCCAGGGAGCGAACGCCTTGTCCGGCCTCCAAGAACCGTTCCACCAGCGCACGGGAACTGGTGATGAGGTGGAAATCGCCGTCGGCTGCGTAGTACGAGCGGACCGTGCCTTCGCTCGAATGCAGGTAGGAGACCTGCCTCCCGGCCACGGTCACCGTCTCTTCCGTCACGTCGCCTTGTTTCAGCCGCTCCCTGCGCTGTTGCAAGATGTCGGTGGCGAAGAGCGTGCTGTTGCGGGCCTGGAACAGCAGGCCGAAGGACGCCCCCTCGTGAAAATACAGGTCGAAGCCCACGATGGCCACGTCGGCCACGACGGTCTCGCCCAAGAGCCGCGCCAAGGCCGATTGCCGAATCACAAGCTGCTGCTCCATGCGGCGGCGAATCTCGTAGTTCAGCGAGCGGAGCGCGACCAGGTTTTGGAAATCGCCGCCCCATTTTTGCAGGGTGTCTTGCAGCCACAGAAAATTGTTGAAGCCGCCGAAGCGGCAATAAAAGGACTCGGCCGGGACATGGCGTGCCAGGGGTTCGATTTCGATCGATCCGTCGGGCGGAGCGATGGGCGGGGCCTCATCCGGCCAAGCCGCCGGAAGCGGTTCCGAGGCCGGCCCGGCGAAGGCATCGGGCGAGGTGAAGCGGCTTTGCATCATCGCCGTGCGGAGCGGCTCCGTGCTCAGCGCCAGCCCCAGTTCCGTCCGGAACCACTCCTCCCAGGACTTGCCGCCCAATCGCGGCGAAGGCAGGCCGAAGCGTTGGGCCAGCATCAGCCTCAAATAGTTGGCGGCCAAAGGAGGGTAATCCGACTTCGGTTCCAGCAGACCGCCCTCCGCGGTGTATTGCTTCCACCAGGCCCGCAGCAGCCGGTTGTAGCCGCGCGGGTCGGGTTGCGGCGCGACCGCCAGGCGAAGCCGCTGCCGACCGGCGACGGTGATCTCCAACGGTTCATCGCCGGTGAACAAGAAGTAGATCGTAACACGGGGCACGGCGTTGACTAAGTCGGCGAAGAACCCGCCCACCGGCGAAGGCGTCTCGGTAGCCGGATAATACACGCGACCGGAGGCTTCCTCCACGAGGATGCCGTCCGCGCCGAGCGGTTCCGGCATCATGCCGGGGACGGCCGGGACCGTCAGCCGTCCCACACCGAACGGCCGACCGGGAAAGGCCTCCGCCGTGATCTGCTGGGCCGCACACGTCCCGGCGATCAGGACGAAACCGAAAAACACCGTGACGGCCGTCGCCGTCGGAGACACTCGCTCCACCTGTGTCTTCATGGCACGCTCCTTCCGTACCCTGCATTGTAGCGTGCCGCAAGACGCTGGTTGGAGCCGAGCGCGGGATGCCGTCCTTTCAAGGGCGACTCAACGGCGACATCGTGGACGACGAGGGGGTAACCGTCGCGCGAGAGAGCGCCGCGATCCGCCCCGCCGCAAGCCGGTTCAGCGTCCCACCGGCTTGACCGACGTGGTCTTCCGCGGCTGGAGCTTGGGGCACGGCGGCTGCGGGACGTCTTGCCCCAAGCGGCGGAGCGAGCAGGCGATCGCGGCCTGGAAGTCGCCTCCGGCTCGGGCGTAACCCGCCTGAAGTACGGCCACGGCGTTCTCGCCGCCGATCCGCTCGAGGCACATCCGCGTGTCTTCGCCCAGCTCGGGATTCATCAGCAGCGCGGTACCGATGGCCTGGTCGATCTCCCAATCCTGCGTGATTTCGGAGAGCATCCAGAGGACGTCCCGGGCAAGTTGGGTGGGAAGCCCCGAGATCAATTCTCCCAGAGCGGTGACGGCGGCGCTGCGGACCATTTCGCGGCCGGGAGCGCCGGCGTAACGGACGATTTGCCACATGGCGCGATTGGCGGCGCGGGCGACCTCGAGTTCGCCCTCGGCGGCAAGCCGGGCCAGAGCGGGCAGGGCGGTCGGGCCCACCGCTCCCGCAGCCGACCATGCATCGCGCCGGATAAAGGGATCGGACGATTGCAGGGCCTTCAACAGGGTTTCAACGGTCAATTCTTCCACGGCAAGGTTCCTATCGCGGTTGGAGCTTCAGGGTCTCATGCGTCCTCGATCGAGATCGGAGCGGGATCAGAGATGGTAGGGGTGACGTTGGGGCCGAGACATCAAGCGACGGGCCTCCTCGTCGCCCACGATCTCTTGCTTGGCCTGGTCCCAGTGCAATTTTCGACCCAGCATGTAGGCCAAATTGCCGAGGACGCAGAGATTGGCGACGCCGACCCCGGCCTCCACGTTCATGATCGTTTTCTTGCCGGTGAAGATGCCCTCGAACCAATCCTCGAAGTGGCCGGGACTCTGGTACACATCCCGGGCGCCGGGCGGGGGGACCCATTCCCGGGCCTTTTTTTCGATCCACGTCCCGCCGTCTCCGCCCCAATGGTGAAAGGTCCCTCGATCGCCGCGATACACGGCGCCGTAGCCCGGCCGGGTGATCTTGCCGCCGGGTTCCTCGCCCGTCCGCTCTTCGGGCGGGACCGGCTCGCCCGGCTGATTCCACGTCAGCACCCAATCGGGATCCTTGAAGGTGTAGGTGACCTGCATTTCCACGCAGGAGTCCCAGAGGCCTTCCTCGGGAGGCGTGCCCGTGGCCTCGACGGTGACGGGACCCGTGCCGTCGGCCCCCATCCACCACATCGCGCAGCTCATCACGTGTGCCCCGCGGTCGCGGATCTGCCCTCCCCCGGATTCCAACAGCCAGCGAAACACCCCGTGGAGATACTTGGCGTTGTACGGTCGCCAACGCAGCGGACCCAGCCAGAGGTCCCAGTCCAACTCGGGCGGCGGGTCGCCGTCGGGGGTATGGCTCTTGTCCACCGGGCTGGGATAGTGCCAGCAATCGACGCGGCTGATCCGCCCGATGTTCCCGTTCACCAGATAGCGATGCGCCAGGTAGGCCTCCGGTTGCGAACGGCCTTGCGAGCCGATTTGGCTGGCGATCTTATTCTTGCGGGCGGCCTCGACCATGGCCTTGCCTTCCTCGATGGTGCAGCAGGCCGGCTTTTCGCAGTAGATGTGCTTGCCGCACTCGGCTGCGTGGACGAACTGCACGGCGTGCCAGTGGTCGGGTGTGCCGATGACCACGGCGTCCACGTCCTTGCGCTCCAAAATGTAGCGGTAATCGCGATAGACGTCGGCCTGCGGTCCGACCAGCTTGGAGGCCGCCTCCAGCCGCCGATCGTCCACATCGCAGACCGCCACGTGCTCGCACAGCCCCTTTCGGCGCAGGCCGTCCATTTCGTGGTACAACGACGCACCGCGTCCGCCCACGCCGATGTGCGCCACACGGACCCGTTCATTAGCCCCCGGTTTGCCTTGGGATGCCAGAGCGCGGGGCGAAATCAACCGGGGCGCCGCGATGGCGGCCCCCGCCGCCGTACCCGCCGCTTGGAGGAACGTACGGCGGGCGACAAGATCGCGTTCTTTTCGATTCACGGATGGGTCTCCCAATTCCTGGAGGGGCTTGATCGGACGGCGCGCTCGCCCTCGCAAGGACGTTGCCGCGGTCGGTGGTACGATGGACCGACTTCTTGTGCCCCATGAGGTTAACGCGCCCGGCGGAACGCCGCAAGCGGCCAACGAGGGCAAACATCCATCGCGGGTGCCGCATGCGCCTCCGACGTAATCACATGAGCCTCGGGCGTCAGCCCGAGGTGAAGGCATGTTCGGATGAGCCTCGAGCCTAAGATGAGCCTCAGGCGTAAGCCCGAGGTGAAGACAGCGGCACGGCATCTCCGAATCGCCGTACATCGTATAAAATGGAATATCGAAGTCGAATACCTTACGCCACGAACGCTTGCCTTTCCGACCGATCTCCTTGCGGTCGGTCGAACGCCGAAACATGTCGCTTTCCCTGACCGATTCCCCCGCCTTCTCTTGGACGTTTCTGGAATCGTACCTCCGCCGGTACGACGCTCATGCCGCGCGCCAATTGGAGCTTTTGGGCGAGGTCCGCGATCGGCTGGAGTCGTCGGCTGCCGGCGGTGCCGCTGCGGGGCCTTTTTCCTTGGGCGAAAAGGGCGGCGGGGCGGCCGTGCGCCTGCCATCGCGGGAGGGAGACGCGGCCGATCGGTTGGAACGGCTCCGCTATCAACTCCTGAACGAACGCGCGGATGCGTTGGGTGAGGAGGATCTGCGGGCGGCGGATGAGCTGGATCGCATCTACGCTGCGCTGGTGGGCCGCCGGACGCCGGACGGACGCCGTGCCCGGCGCCTGCTGTGGAACCCCGACTTCGCCCGAGACGCCGTCGAGCGCTTGGAGCGGTGTTTGGATCCGGCGCTGCCTTTGAAGGAGTTGACGGAATCGGCACGGCGTTGGACGGAGCGGCATTTCGCTCCGGCATCGGGCGACATGGCCGACAAGGCGGCGCGGCATCGCGTCCTGCTCTATGCTCCCTTGTATCTCTCCAGCCATTGCGTCAATCGTTGCGTGTATTGCCACTTCAAGTTCGATAACCCCACGCCGCGGATCCACTTGTCGCCCCGGCAAGCCGTGGAGGAGGCCGAGTACCTCGCCGCCCAGGGAATGCGGCATATTCTGCTGGTGGCGGGCGACTACCCCCGGTTGACCGGCGTCGATTACTACGTGTCCGTCGTGGAGGCGTTGCGGCGGCGATTCGCCGGGCAATGGGCGGTGGAGATCGCCGCGCAATCGACCGCGGGTTATGCCCGATTGGCGGCGGCGGGCGTGTTGGGCGTCACCCTCTATCAAGAGACGTACGATTTCCGTCGTTACGTCGTGCTCCATCCCCGCGGGCCGAAGACTCACTTCGACTGGCGGTTGGAGGCCTTGGAACGTGCGGCGGAGGGCGGCATCCGCAGGCTGGGGCTGGGCATCTTGCTGGGGTTGGCGCCGGCCGCCGAGGACGTCCGCGCTCTGGTCCGTCACGCCCTGTACTTGCGGCGGCGGTTTCCCCGCTGTACGTTGGCCGTCAGTCTGCCCCGGCTGCATCGTCCGCCGGAGGGTTTCCCCGTTCCCCATCCCGTGGATGACGAGACGTTCATTCGACTGTATTGCGGGCTGCGCCATGCGCTGCCCGACGTCGAGTTGGTCCTTTCCACGCGGGAGACGGCGGCGCTGCGTGAGTTTTTGGCCGGCGTGTGCGTCACGCAGCTATCGGCGGGAAGCAGTACGGCGCCGGGTGGCTACGGCGATCGCGCGGCGGGGCGGACGGCGGTCGGCGGTGAACAGTTTCCCGTCAGCGACGAGCGATCCATCGAGCAGGTGGCCCAAGCCCTGCGGCGGCAGGGCCTCGCCGTGGTTTGGGAAGTCGCGTGAGGGGTGGTGGAACGGCGGGACTACCGGGAACCGGATTCCAGGCGAGCGGAGACGGCGGGAGGACGGCATTGCAGCCCGAGCTTTCCAGCGATGCCATCCGGCAGGCCGTGCGACGCGGCGGCTCGGCCGTCGTCCTCACCCAACTCGCCTCGCAGTTTCTCTCGCTGATCTTTCTCGGTGTGCTCCTGCGACAATTGGGGCTGATCCCGTACGGCTGGATGGGCATGGCGGCACCGCTCTTGGTGCTGGTCCGCATCCTCATTCACTCGGGTCTGGATGTCGCCGCGATCCAACAGGGGCGTTTGGACGACCGCCAGATTTCCGCACTATTTTGGGTCAACCAGATCTTGGGCGTGCTGGGCGCCTTGACGGTGGCGGCCGCCGCCCCGCTGATGGTGCGGCTGTACGGCGAACCGGAGTTATTCGGGCTGACGATGGCGCTGGCCGGCACGATGCCCGCAACCACCCTGGGAGCGCAACACCAAGCCTTGTTGCAACGGCACTTGCGGTTGGGGACGTTATCGGTCATCCGCCTGATCGCTCAAGCGGTCTCGGGCGTCGCGGCAACGGCCGCCGCCTTGGCCGGCTGGGGCGTTTGGGCCTTGGTCGTGCAACAGTACGCCGAGCTGCTCCTGACATCAATCTTGGCGTGGTGGGTCATGCCGTGGCGGCCCCATTGGGTCTTGCGCAATACCGGCAGCCGCGGCTTGCTTTTCTTCGGCGGCCATTATGCACTCAGTAATCTGCTCTTTTTCGTCCTTGCCAACCTGGATAAGGTTTTGATCGGGGCGTGGCTGGGACCGGCGGCCTTGGCCGTCTATACTCAAGCCTTCAACCTGGCGCAGAAGCCGGTGGGTTTGGTGGCGGCCCCGTTGATTACGGTGATGCTGCCCACGCTCTCTCGCAGCCGTTTTCGGCCGGAGGAATACCGCCGTTGGTTCGCGGCGTTTCTTCGCTTTCTGGCCTGGCTGATGTTGCCCTGCGGCGTCGGCCTGGCCGTCGTCGCTCCGGAGACGATGCTGGTGCTGGGCGGCGAACAATGGGCGTCGGCCGGGCCGATCCTCCGCGTCTTCGCCTTCATGATCCCCTTCCAAGCCTGCTTCAACGTCTTGGGCGGCGTCTTCTCGTCGGTGGGTCGGGCGGACCGCATGGCGCTGGGCAGCTTCGCAACCGCCGCCGTCTCCGCCGTCGTCTTCGCCGCCGCCATCGCCTTGGTTCAAGGGCATCCCCAGGCCGCATTTCTCTTCGCCGCGGTCTATGTCGTGATGTTCTGCCTTGTGTTGTTTCCTCCGTACTTAGGCTGGGCCTTGCGGACGGCCGGCCTGGAATGGGCCTCGGTGCTCCTGCCCGTCGCCGATGTCTTGCCGTCCACGCTGGGAATGGCCGGGGCCGTGCTGGCCGTCCATGCGGCAGGGACCCGGCTATGGCCCGCCTCGCCCTGGATCTTGCTGCCGGTCGAGGTGCTGATCGGCCTATCGGTCTACCTGTTCCTGAGTCGCCGTCAGCTCCGCTACTATCTCCGCGAGGGATTCCGCGGCTTTCTTCCTGAGGGCGAGGGGGCGCGTTAGCGCCGATTGCGACCGGCGCCCTCCGGCTCGATCTTGCCCCGCCGCGCCCTCGGTCGAAAAATCTGATTGTGGATTCGGCAATGCCGATATATAATGCGGCGCGGGTGACGGGGGCGACTTCGGCCCGATCCTCCCGCCGTGACCGGCCGAGGAGGACGTCGCCGTAGGTTTCAGAACGGTTCCCTTGCCTTCCCCAGATCAAGGAGTTTGCGCATGGCTGAAAGAGCGGATCGCAGGCGGTTCTTGGGTACGGCGGCTGCCGGGGCTATGGCGTCCGGTGCCGTGATGGGACTGGAGGAGCGCATCCTGCTGGCCGCCGTGCAAGACGGAAAGGCCGATCGGCCGCAAACGCCGGCCGATCCGGCGTCGATGCCGTACGGGCAGGTGGGCGACGTCCGCGTCAGTCGGCTCATGATCGGCGGCAACCTCATCGGCGGTTGGGCGCACAGCCGCGACCTGATGTACGTCTCCCGGCTCTTCAAGGCCTACAACACCGACGAAAAGGTCTTCGAGACCCTGGCCTTGGCCGAGCAGCACGGCATCAACACCATCCAAAACGACCCCGCCTGCATGGACTTGGTGTATCGTTACAACAAGGAGCGGGGCGGCAAGATGCAGTCGCTGGTCTGCATCCACCCCGAACCGGACGAAGGCAAGGTCCGCAACGAGATCGCGCACCTCATCGACCGCGGCGCCACCCTGCTGTACACCCACGGCGAGATGACCGACCGACTGACCATGGCCGGCCGCGTCGATGTCTTGGCCAAGTGCATGGAGCTGATTAAAGAGGCGGGCGTACCGGCCGGCATCGGCAGCCACTCCCTCGAAACCCCCAAGGCTTGCGAGAAGGAGAACGTCGGCGCGCAGTTCTACGTCAAGACCTTCCACACCGATCAATATTGGTCGGCCTCGCCGGAAGACAAACGGCAGGAATGGTGCTGGTATCTGCCCCGCAACGGCGAGCCCGGCTCGTACTTCGACAACATGTGGTGCATCAATCCCACGGAGACCTCCGAGTTTTTCAAGAGCGTCAACAAGCCGTGGTTCGCCTTCAAGGTATTGGCGGCCGGGGCCTTGCACCCCCGCGTGGCCTTCCCGTACGTGCTCCGCAACGGCGCCGACTTCGTGATCGTGGGCATGTTCGACTTCCAGATTGCCGAGAACGTCGCCATGTTCAAGGAGACGTTCGCCAAGATCGGAAATCGAGAACGCGCCTGGCAGGCGTGAGATTGTGCCCGGTTTAAGGCCCGCAACGTCCATCCGGCGCCGGACCGCGCCCGCTGAGGGGGCGATATCGCGAAGCTCGCACGTGCTTGGATGCAGGCGCGACCGCGAGCGGGAAACGTCAAACCAAGGCGAACGAATCGAGGCCGTACGGCGTTCGCATCCGAATTGTTCCCGCGCGTGACGGCTCGCGTGCGATGATTGCCACCGCGTCGCAGCGAGGACCGTCATCCCGGCGAAGGCGCGCAAGTGCGGAGGCCGCCGCGCGACGGTGACGGCGTAGGTCCCTCGTGATTCTCACCACGTTTTTTTCGGGAGGCTCGAACATGCAACGACGGGATGCTCTCAAGCTCGTTTCCGGTTCGTTTTTGGCCTTGGCGGCGGGACGCATGCCCCGGCTCCATGCCGAAGAAGATCGCAAGAAAAAGGTGCTCTTCTTCACGCGCAACGTCGGTTACTATCACGAGATCGTTCGGCGCAAGGAAGGCGAGGAACTGAGCTTCGGCGAGCGGCGTTTGGTGGAGATCGGGGAAGAGATGGGCGTCGAGGTGGTCTGCACCAAGGACGGTCGCGTCTTCGACCAGGACCTTTCTCAATACGACGCCTTCGCCTTCTATTGCAACAACGACCTGACGCAGCCGAACGAGGCCGGCGAACCGCCCATGACGCCCGAGGGCAAGGCACGGCTGCTGGCCGCCGTCGAGGACGGTAAGGGGTTTCTCGGTTTCCACTCCACGTGTGCCTGCTGGCGAACGCCGGGCGAGGCCTACGTCAACGTTCCTCCCGAAAAGCTCGATCCCTTCCTGCGGATGCTGGGCGGTGAATTCATCGCTCACGGACCGCAACAGGAGGCCTCGCTGACGATCACTTCGCACCGCCTGCCTCCCATCGCCTCGTTGGGGCTGGCCGAAGGCATCGCCTTCTTCGACGAATGGTACTGCATGAAGAACTTCAACCACGACATGCACGTCATCCTCGTGCAAGAGACGCAGTTCCTGCGGGGCGATTGCTACCGCCGGCCGCCCTTCCCCTCCACTTGGGCGCGGCGGCAAGGCAAGGGCAACGTCTTCTTCACCTCCTTGGGCCACACCGAAGACGTGTGGACCAGCCCGTTCTTCGCGGCCTTCGTCACCGCCGGCATCAACTGGGCGGTCAAGAACGCCGATCCCGACTTGCCCGCCAACTTCGAAAAGGTCACCCCTCGGGCCGACATCCTGCTGGACAAATTGGCCCCATCGGCCGAGAAAGAGCGCGCCGCTTAGAACGGTGCGAGGCTCCGACCCGCCGCTTGCGCCTCCGGCTGACGCCGGACGCCGGCGCTCGTAATACCCGAGCGTTCGCACCGCCGCCGATTCCCGCCGACGGCTGGCCCCGCGGCCGTCACTCCCCGTGCGGCTAAGATGACGTACCGGCCGTGCCGTCGCGCGCCGCGCCGGGAAGCGTGCGCAGCTCCGGTTGCGAGGTCGCGGTCTCGACGGCCTCGATCGCGGCCTTGACGGCGTTCACTCTGCGATCATTGAGTTCTCCTCGCGGGAACTCGCCCTTCTCGCACTGTTCATGGAACTGATCGATCAGCGCTTGCAAGTCGGGGATGATGGTTCGGGCGGCCGTCCCGTAGCGAACCAACTCCTTCATGATCTCCCCGGTTCGGTTCTCGCTTCCGTGGCCGCTCTGGGTCCGTGCGAAGACGACTCCGGCCTCCAGTCCCTCTCGGAAGAAATACTTCGTCAAGGCCCTGAATCCGCCCATTCGGATCTCATTGGCGAACATCGTGTCGGCCGGACTCATGGTCTTGACGGCTGCCAGGATGTCGGGGCCCAGAGCCTCGACGTCTTCCAACGTCAAGCGGTTCTCGAAGAAGTCGCGGAGCGTCGCCCGCGCCATGCCGTCGGCATTGTTGGCAACGACTCGAACGGCCGGATAGACCAGATCGCGGTCCAGATCGGGGAGCGACCGCGCCAGGGGGCCGCGGAACAGAGCGGCCGCCAATTGGCCGTGGGTCAACTGGATGGGGTCCTCCCAGGGGATCGGTTCCGGAGGTTCGGCGGTCCGCACCACCGCTTGGAGCATTTGCTGGACGACGGGCCGTGCCTCTCCGCCCATGTTCTTCAAAGCACTCGCCGCCTTGAATCGCAACCAACGATCTTCGTGGGAAAGCAGCCGAATGAATACGGGAAGCGCCTCGGTACGCTTCATGCGGCCGAGCGCCTCGCACGCGCCCTGCGCGACGCGGACATCGGGACCTTCCGCTAAGGCCATGAGTCGGGAGACGAGGGACTCGGCCTCCGGGCGCGCGGCCAACTCCTCCGCGGCCCAACTGCGGACGATCGGCGACCAGTCTCCCAGCGCCGCCGCCAATTGCTCGACGTTCATGGTCTTGCGGGCGAGGTCGAAGTCTCCCGACGCAATCGCCTCGGCGACGTCGCGATCGCTAAGCTGATGCGCCGGATCGGCGGCCTTGCCGGTGATGTAGAGCTGCCGGAGCGGCAGCGCATAAGTCAGCACGTAGCAGGCGGTCGGATTAAGGCCGTAGTAGCCACTCCGGCCGTAGTAGGTGTCGTCGTCCGTCTTGCCGGGTCCGAACTGTTCGCCGCCGTCGTAGGTAAACGAGCCGTCGCAGCGGCGCACCAGGTCGAAGTGCCAGGAGGCTTCCCGAAAGAAGGCCGCGGCGGCGGCCGGCCCGCCGACATTCGCCCCCAAGGCTCCCCAAAGGTAGCTGAAACCCTGGCCCGTGTGCCCGTATTCCCGATTCTTGTACGAGGCGGTGACCATCTTGGCGAAATACCGAGTTTGGTCCGGGCAATTCCCCTGGAGGGCGAAATACACGGCCGCCATCGCATTCTTGCCGTTGTTTTCGTGAAAGGGCCACGGCTCATGTTCACCGTAGGGGATCGCCCCTTTGTCAACGAAGTAGCTGAAGAAGCGGGAACCGCGTTCGATGGCCGCATCCACGGCCGGATCGGTCACGCCGCATTTCTTCCCCAAAACGATGGCCAGATTGGCCGGCAGTCCCACGGCGTTTACCGGACCGTAGGGAGGGACCGACCGAGGTCGCCCGTCGGGACCCGGCGGGACCAACCGGTGGCCGAACGTGCCATAGAGGCTTTGGCCCCGCGCCAGCGCCAGGGTGTAGGCCTCGATCGCGGGCAGGACCTCCCGATCGCCCGTCAAGAGATGGTATTCGCATAGGAACACCGTGCGGTAGGCGAAGTCCCAGGTCTCGAGGCTCTGTCCCGCCGGTAACCGGAACGGCGACGGCGCCATTTTTCGGGCGAGTTCTCGCACGCGAGGCAAGTACTCGGGCTTGCCGGTCGCCATCAGCGCCAGGCCGTTGATCGCCCCCCAAATGTCCGTCTGAAGCAGTTCTTTTTCCAGGACCTTGCAAGCATCCTCGAGAATCAGCCTTGATTTCAGACAATCGTAGGGGGCCGTGGGGGCATATCGACCCATCACACGCAGTCGGAGCTGCACTTCCGCCACGTTGCCGGCGCGCCATCGCGTCACGGTCAGGATGCCGCGATTCTCGGCCTTCTCGGCCTCCTGGATTGCCAGGGCGATGCTCTTGCGCGCGTCGTCGGTAAAGGGCTTGCCGCCGACGCCGAGAATGACGTCGTTGACTTCGATCACGCCGTCGGCGGGAGATCCTCGGCCCACGTGCGTGACCAGAATCTGTCGCGCCGCCGCCGTCGTGCGTCCCTGCGCGCCGTCCAAGTTGTCGGCCGCTTTCGTGTAGATCCACCCCCGCAGCCCCGTGGGGCCGAGATTGTAGGTCAACTCGCGGCCGATCGTTTCGATGACGCGTTTCTGCGTCAAATCCGGCGGCGTCGGCGCCTCGCGCGCAAGCACGCATTCGACCGTCGCCGTTCCGCACGCCAGGACGATCGTCCCGACAAAACAGGCCGTGAACAACGCTTTCATGAGGGCCATCCGTCCTTCCGTCAAGCTCGTGGGGAATACTTGGGAGGCCGGCCGCTTCGGCCTGGGACGCTTCGCGCTACCGACCGCGACGTCGCTCCCGCCGCCTGCCGCCTATTTGAAATTGCCTTCGCCCGTGATGATGGCGTGCTTGCCGTGGCAGTCGGTACAGGGAGAATCGACCGATACGTAGCGCCCGTTCTCGCGCCGTCGGCTGAGATGTTCTTTGCGGTAGGCTTCGACCTTGTCGGGGTGTTGGTGTTGCAGGTGGCACTGTCGACAGAACGGTTCGATTTCAGCCCTTCCCCAAATCACATCCGGTCGTGTGATGTTGAACTCGTCGCTGCGGTGACTCAAGGAGTCGCCGTGGCAGGCCATGCAGGTAATTCCGGCTTCCAGATGGACCCGGGCGATCAACTCCTCCTCGAAGTCGATGTGGCAGACCATGCACGAGGAATTGTCGCTCTCCTGCCCGGAATCGAAGAGCAAAGGCCGGTCACGATTGTACCTGGGATTCCGGACGAGGATCATTTCTCCGCCGCCGGATTCCTCGGCCGACTCGGCGGGGTCGGCCTCCGCTGCGGGAGCGGCGTCTTCCGCCGTTGGCATCGTTGACGGAGGCGACGGCTTGTCGGGTTTCTCGGCTTCCGGAGCCGGGGCGACCGGCGCATTTTGCCCGACGCTGCCCGACGCGGCGTCGGACGACTCCTTCGATTCCGCCGCGCCCGATGTCAACGCGCGGACGGACCACCCCAGCACGGCCAACGTCAGTGCGACCAGGGCCGAAACGAGGAAAAACTTAGGTTCCCGCATGGCGACGATACTCTCCCAGATTGCGAGCATGATACGGAAATCTTCCGCGCACCGGATGCGCCGCATCGCGGAAGGATTTTCGATCGGAGCGCCGATCGGCGCGGCGGCGGCCCATCACTGCGGCAAGGACGCCGGAAAGCGGGGCTTTCCGCGACGGGAATCCATCTCAGTCGAGCATGGGCCTCAGACCCATTGCCATTGACGGAGCCATTGGTAATCCTTGGGCAGGTTGTCCCACATCTCGCCGGCGATTTGTTCCAGCTCGGTCTGCTCGTGCTCGGCGAGATCCTGTTCCTTCCGCTCGAGGACCGACGCGGCGGCATTCTTGACCTGATCCAAGGTAATGAGGCCGGGAATAGCGGCGGTCAATTGCGGGCAACTGAGGACATAGCGCAACACCAGCCGCGCCCGGCGGGACTTCGATTATCGCCCCATGAGCAGTTCCGTGCCTTCTTTAGCCACTTTTTCGCCGGCGAAATATCCCCCGATTCCACCGGCCACACCGCCGACGAATCCGCCGATCGCCGTACCTATTCCCGGACACACCGCCGTCCCGATTGCAGCGCCAGCGCTTCCCCCGAGTTCCGCGCCGGCCCATGCCCCAGTCCAGCCGCCCGCGCAGCCCGTGACGTTCTTGACATGCTCCACGTTCCTCTCATGGGACGTGATTTCTCCACTCTTGTACGCTTTTTCCACTTCCAGGGCGCGATGGACGCGGGCTGTCCCTTCGAGCGCTATGCCAACCGCTCCCGCCGCTTTGCCGAGAGTACCTGCGAGCCCGCCGCTGCCAGGTCCCTTTGGCCCGGGGTTGGGAGGCAATGGCATCGGTTTTGGGGGAGGAGGCAGTGTTATCGGTTCTGGGGGAAGAGGCAGTGGCCCCGGGTTTGGACGAATTGGTCGTGGTTTGGGGGAAATCGGCGGCGCTACGACGCGTCGGGATTCAGACTCGGCAAGCGATTTGACGGCAGACTTCGAGTTGGAATCCGACGTCTTGGGAGTTGAAGTGAAAATTTTCGGGAAGCGTTTCATGATCTCCTTCGCCAGTCGGACCGCTTCGTCGGCGTCGTCAGCCGCTTCCTCTACAACTTCCAATACCGGCTTGCCTGCCTTGCCCAGTGTGTGAGGTGTGCGAACGACTTCCACGCGGAGCTTTCCTTCCGCCGCAGCCTGGATGACTTTCTTGGCTGCCTCCCGTTCCGCTGGTGACGCGTTCGGATTGTGCAAGATCTGCTCTGCGGACTTCACGGCCCAACTTTTCGTCCCCTGCTGGTAGCCGTACCCCTTGCCCAGCGGAGAGGTACCGCCCTTTGCCTCCACCACGACTGTTTCTCCTGTCCGCGGGTCAAGATAGACTTGATCCGGCCCATGTGGTACGGTGCGTCCCTTGCCGTCGAAAATAGGCTTGTAGCCCTTCCCCTTCGCGTAATCCCGGGCACCTTTCTCGCCGATCTCCTCGGCGATTTTAACGCGCTCACCCAGCGTGGCCTTTAGCCATCTTTCCTGATCTGGATCAAGCGAACCGAGATCCATGGTTCGTGTCCAGGTTTCGGGCGCCGTCGCTACGGCCTGTGCCCATACGGCGTCGCGGGAAAGGCCCCCCGCAAGACCCGCCACAATCGTAACCAACAAACTTAGAACCGCGTAAACATTTGACCGACGGGCCATAACAGAAGCTCCTTGTGGTGGGAAAGCAATCCGACACAATCCGCTGCACTCACAACCAACGAAGGAAGAACCGTATGCACGTTTGACTGAATGTGACATGATGAAATCTCCTCCTACCAAGGTTCTCGCAGACTCCGTGTCCCCCTTTAAAGAGGACTACGACCGCTTCCGCGATCCTGTAACGACGTTTTTCCGACAAACGCGTATGCCGCTCCTGGTGGAATGGCGCACCCCGTGGCAGGCTCGTGTCTTCGCTCCGACTGGCTGAAGGCGACTTGAATGCGGCCGGAGCTTAAGAACGAGTCAGCCGTGTTTGTGCTCTAAATAGGTCCTCGCGGCGAGCGTAGCGCGTCGGGGGGCAGGTTTCCCGCAAAACTGATCTGGAAATAACAACAGGCTCGGCTTAAGGTAGGTGGTCGTTGTAAAAACCTTTACCACCACCCCAAAGACTAAGCCATGGTCGGACTGGGCGGCACGCCCTGAACGCACGTGAAGGGTGTGGCGCCTTGAGCCAACTCACGGCCATCGCTTGGCTCTGGCCGTGCCACCCGACCGGTGGTGGCCAAATAGCTAGGCAATACGTCCGTCATCGCCATGCGGCACTATGTGGACGTAACGGATAAGGCCTTCCAAAAGGCCGCCGGGCGCGGCACGGAAAGCGGCACAGAATAGGACAGAATAGGGCAGAATAGGGAAGTATAGGGCAGTATAGGGAAGCGTCGAATCGCACTGAGGTGAAAAGCGCGACGTTAGTGCTGATAGATTGCCGTTTATACATCGTGGTGCGCTTGGATACACGGGACCCAAAAGCGCAAAATGGAGGATAGGGGATTCGAACCCCTGACCTCTTGAATGCCATTCAAGCGCTCTCCCAACTGAGCTAATCCCCCGTTCGGCATCATGTTCTTGCAGTCGGCCGGTGCGTACCGAACGGCATTCGCCCCCAAGGGGACACACTGCTATCTCGGTGGCCGCGGCTCTCCGCAAAACAGATGACGACTACGCTTCACTTTATCAGTCGCCGGGCTAGTCGTCAACTCCGGCGGCCGGGAGTTCCGGCGGCCGCTATGGCTCGGAAGCATCCCGATGCGGACCGAGCGGTGCCGGGAAAACGTCGTCGCGACTGGAGGCTGCCGACTCGCGCCGTGGAAGGCCGTGCCGGTCAACCCCAGGGCTTACCGTCCTTTCGGGTACCGCACAGGAAGACCCGCATGCCCATCGCATCGGCCAAGGCGGCCTTGGCCAAGGCCGCGGCATCCGCCGCGCGGGCGTCGTCCGCGTAGGCGACCTGAATATGGTTGGCCTTGTGCTTGGCCATGAAGCCGTCGCGATCCACGCCGTAGGTGACGGCATGCATGATGGGCCATTGGGGCGTGGTTTCGTTCCAGCGGCGTTGGGTCTCCTCGGCGGGCAGATCGACCACCCCGCCGCGACCGATGTCCATGCAAAGCCGGCCGTCATCCACGTAGATGCGGGACCAGACGATCTCTCCCGGTTTGGAGACGCCCTTGAGCGTCCCCCCGCCCAAGCGGAAATACATGGCCGGCTGGCGTTCGCTGGATGCGCCGGCCCAGCCGCCGATGAAATGGGCGGGCGGCGCCGATCCGCTGATGAGGAACACCCAAACGTAGTCGGGCACCATGCCCGAGCGATCCACATCGCCCCAGCGCACGTCGTGCAGGGTGTTTTCGACCGGTTGTCCCAGGGCCTTGTGGACGCGATACGTCATCAGGCCGTCCAAGCCCGCACACTCATCCACCTCGTTGAAATGCGGCAACGGCTCGCCCTGGTACAGAATCCGCTCGCCGCGTCGATCCTTGACGGGCGGGCGATCCGCGTTGTTCAGCATTCCCTCGACCAGGTCGCTGGCGGGCAAGAGGTCTTTCAAGCCCTGCTGGTATTGAATTCCCACGGCGTGGCAGCCGAAATCGTCCGCGATGCGCAGGGCCGCGATGTACATCTTGCACTGCGTCAGGATCTGATCCTCGGTAAGGTCCGTCTCGGGGTTGGGTCCGGTGACGAATTTCATGCCGCGATCGAGCAGCCAGCGGTAGACCTCGCGGGCCTCGTCGTCCCCGACCTGCGTGGTCTCGTAATAGAGGGCGGATTGGCTGAGGCGTTCCTTGTAAACGCCCAAGGGCATCAAAAGCTCATCCGGGAGGATGGCGTTGTACATGCCCATGCACCCCTCGTCGAAGACGCCCAGGATGGCTTTTTTGACGCGGAATTCCTCGGCCAGGGCCTCTCCCAGTCGCCGCAGGGCGCCGGGGATCTTGACCTTTTTCAGCGGAACGGCGTGGCGAAGCGAGTGCCGCACGCGGCCGTCCTCCAGCCAGCCGGCCAATCGTTTGCGGAATTGCGGCAGGGAGAAGTCCTCGCTCCACAGCGTGCTGTAGGGCTTCCCGGCCTTGGTCAGGCAGGCGTTGAGGTTGAGCATGCCCACCAGTCCCGGCCATTGACCCGACCAATTGGCAACGGTGAGGATCGGGCCTTGGTGCGAGAGCAACCCGGCCAGCACATGGTGAGAGTATTGCCAGACGGCTTCCGCCACCATCAGTTTGGCTTGGGGGTCGATTCCCGCGAAGACCTCCATGCCCTCGCGTTGGGAGCTGATGAAGCCGTGTTTTTCGTCGGGCTTGTAGGGGTGGGCGCGGACCAGTTCGTAACCCGCCTCGCGCACCGCCTCGCCCAAGGCCTCTTCCATAGCGTGTTGGGCAGGCCAACAGACCTGGTTCGCGGAGAGTCTCAAGTCGCCGCTGGCCACCAGCAAGACCTGCTTTTTCTTGGCCTTGACGGGTTTGGGAATGGTCGGCATCCGAATGTCCATGGAATCGACTCCTTCTCTTGCCGTGAGACGCCCGCGCGCGGCTCCCCGCCGCGACTCTTCCGGCAGCCGTGAAGCCTTTAGGGTTACCGTGGTTGTGGAGACCGGCCTGCCCGCCGCGATCCGGACCGGGTCGGCCGGGTTTCCATCGCCGCACCGCCATCATCTTACCGGCGCCGCGGAAGGGGCGACAACGCCCCCCGACTTCCGCAGGCCGGCGCGACGTCGCGTCCGACGCCTGCTCGAGGGAACTCCATCAGTTCGATGTGGAAAGCAGCCGGCCGTCGGCGTCGCGGCACTCGATGACGAGGTGTTCCGGCGAAACGTGTTCCGCTCCCACCACGCGAATCGAGACCTGATGCTGATTTTCCAAGTCGGACAAGGCGCGGCGTTTCTTGTTGTTCAGATGCTCGGCGACCTCATCCGCCACGGTGACGTTGATCGTCGCGGCGCGGGGTACCAGGCAGGCCAGAATCAACTGCCGCATGACGTCGATGGCCATGGTGTCCACGGTCTTGACCAGTCCGGCGCCGCGGCACAACGGGCAATCTCGGAAAAGAGTGCGCTTGAGGCTGGGGCGAATCCGCTGCCGCGTCATCTCGATCAGGCCGAAGGGGCTGGTGCGGACGATTTTGGTGCGGGCCCGATCGCGCTGCACGGCCTCGCGGAGCGCCCGCTCCACGGCCCGGCGGTGCTTCTCCTTCCGCATGTCGATGAAGTCGTTGACGATCACGCCGCCCAAATCGCGGAGGCGAATCTGCCGCGCGATCTCCTTGGCCGCGATGAGATTGATCTGGTAGGCCGTCTCCTCCGCCGAGTCCTCGGCGCGGAAGTTGCCGCTGTTCACGTCGATGGCCACCAGGGCCTCGGTTTGGTCGATGACGATGGATCCGCCCGGCTTGAGCGGCACCTGCCGCTGGTGGATCATCGTGATCTCGCTTTCCAAGCCGAACTTGTGGAACAGCGGCTCCTTGCCGTCGTACAGTTGCAGGCGATTGACGTAACGCGGCATCACCATCTCGAGGAATTCCTTGGCCTTTTCGTAGGTCTTAGGCTCGTCGATCACGATGGTGCCGACCTCGGCGCTGAAGATATCGCGGATGGTCCGGGTGATGATGTCGCTCTCTTCGTAGATGTCCACGGGCGCCCCGAGCTTGCGGATGCGGCGGACGAGGACCTTCCACAACCGCATCAGGTAGGCCAGGTCGCGCGAGAGGTCCTTCCGCGTGCGGTCGGCGCCCGCCGTGCGGACGATGAACCCCAGCCCCTTGGGCACGTTCAGTTCCCGCATGATGTCGCGCAGCCGCCGCCGGACCGATTCGTCCTCGATCTTGCGGGAGATGCCGACGCGTCCCAAGGCGGGCATGAGGACGAGGTAGCGGCCCGGAATGCTGATGTAGGTGGAAAGCGTCGGCCCCTTGCTGCCGATGCCCTCCTTGATGACTTGGACGATGACCTCGTCGCCGCGTTTGAAGATGCTTTGGATGGGCGGTTTGAAACGGGGGCGATTCCCCGGACGGAAGGGCCGCGCGCGGTGATTGCGCGGGCGATCCTCGCCCGGCTCGCTCACGCCGTTCAAGACCCCCGACGCCGGAGGCGGCATCTCGCCCAGCTCATCGGGGTCGTAGCCCGCCTGGCGAAAGTACTGCGGTTCCACATCGCTGACGTGCAGGAACCCGTTCCGTCCTACGCCGAAATCGACGAAGGCGGCCTGAATGCTGGGCTCCAAATTGACGATCACGCCCTTGTAGATGTTGCCGACATATTGTTCCTGGTCGGCCCTTTCGATGTACAACTCTTGCAGGACGCCGTCCTCGACGATGGCGATGCGGCACTCTTCAGGCTGGGCCGCGTTGATCAGCATCTCCTGTTTCATCTTTCTCGCCTTCCAAATCGGCTCCGGAGGCGAGTGCGTCGCGGGCGGATCGGGCGATCCCGGCTCGAAGTCTCCGCGGGGTGGACCTCATGAGGCAAGCTCCACGTCGGCACGGACCAGGGGGATGCCTTGCGATTCCAAGTCCTCCAGCCCCAGCACCGCGAGCACTTCCCGCGGGTGGAGCGAGCCTTGGGGATCGACCCGGAGGCTCATCCGCAAGACGCCGCCCTCGAGCGCCAGTTCCTCGACCCATTCCCGCAGCTCGAAGGTCTTGCCCTTCGCGGGGCGATGGACGGGGAACGAGGGGGAGGAGGCGACTTCGCGGAGGCGGGCTTGCAGAGCGGCTCGGCGCTCCGCCGGCACTTCCAGGCAATAGACGACCCTCTTCACCCGCGCGGGTGGGGCCGACGGCGGGAGCGGCTCGATCGAGCGGATCACCAGACCGGGGACCGCGTGCGACGCCAAACGCGCCGCCAACTCCTCCCCCGTCATCGCTTCCGCAAGCTCGACTTCGAGCACTTCGTGGACTCCCTCGATTCCTAATGCCAGGGCCGACGGAAAGTTGAACCGCGGCTTGGGGTGGAACCCTTGACTGTACGCCGGTCGCACGCCCGCGCGTCGAAACAGCCGTTCCACGATCCGCGCCAAGTCGTGATGCCCGACGAACCGCAAATCCCCTTGTTTCGAAAAGCGAATACGCACTCGTTGACGAACCCGGGGTTCGTCGCCCCCGCCGCTGCCGTGGGCGGCGGGGCCTCTTGGGGTGAATGTATCGTGGTCGTGACTCGGATCGCACTCGGTCGGATCCGGCCGGAGGGAAGTGCCGGCTTGCGGCGAGGCGTGCGATGCGCCCTGCCGCTGCGGAAAATCGCCCGCCGCGGACGAAGCCGCCGCCGAGCCTGCCTTTCCGCCCGCCAAGTCGCCCAGCCGGGCCTTCTCCTCAGCAAGGGCCTTCATTTCCGAGTGCTCACCGATGGATCAGACTCCTTGCATCTAAACTAACGTCACCAAATCTCATATCCGTCGTGTTTTCCGAAACACCGGGTCGCCGTTCAACGGCCGACCGATGTCTTGTTCCCTATGATTTCTTGATTTCTCCACAGGCTCGGACTCCGCGTTGCCTCCGACCTTGGCGGAGGTCCATCCTAGCCCGAAAACGCCCCGCCACGCAATCCCTATACCACGGTCGGGAGGTAGCGTCTCTTGTCGCGTCTTGGGAAGAGGCCGGATTTTACAGGAGGGTATCTCGCCGTGGCCGCCCCGGCCGAAAAGCGGTCAGGACAATTTCCGAAAACTCGCCGCAAGCCACGCATTATAACGGATTTTCTTCAATCGAAACAGAAACACCCATCCAAGGGACCCCCATGTTTGGGGCAGATTCCCGGACCCGCGGGACGTTCCGGCAAATCCGTTCCCCCTTCCTTCGGTGGAAAATCATTTTCCGGAGCGTCGTCGGTGTCGGCATCCGCCGTTACCGCCGCAATCGCCTCGCCGGAAACCACGGCGTGGACCGCCGCGGTCGCCGCCGGTTCCGGGGTTGTCACGGCGGATACCGCCTTGAAGCCCGACGAATGCCCCAGCAGCGGGACGCGGTGGTCGCCGATCCACGGGAAGAACGCCCCTTCGCCCAGCTCGGCCGCCCAACGTCCCAGGCCGGGCGCGATCCGCCTTGGCGGAACCAACCACAGTTCGGGCCGCGCGTTCGAACGCCGGGCCTGATCTCTCGCCCCGTGTAGCACCCAGGCCGGGACCTCCGGGCCGACCGGCAGCAGCGTGACCTGAAGGATCCCCCACCGTGTCAAATCCCGCCACAATTCGGGTAAGACTTGGTCGAAGCGCCGCGCAAAGGCCAAGACCGGCTCCACTCCCCACGAGCGAAGGATCAAGGCGTCGAGAATCCGCTCCACCGCGAAGACATGGCTCGGCCGCGATCGCGCCAACCTCTCCATCCCGAAGGCGATCGGCTGATGATCCCAGCGATCCCGAAAAAGGTAGCATCGCGATTCGGGATCGGTCGCCCGCGCCCAAAACGTCACGATCTCGCCGGAGATTTCGCGGATCGGACCGACCAGGCAGCCTTCCAACCGCGGGGAAATCCGCCGTGCCTTCCAATCCGCGGCGGAGATTCCGGCGGCGAGGGCGTGCCGCATGGCCGACGCGGTCGAATCGAGCACGCCGACGGGCAGGTCGCGGACCGCCGACCAATTCATGCCCGCGGACTCCAAGAAGGCCCTGGCTCGAACCGCCGCTTCGCCTTCCTGACGCAAGAGGCACTGGTGGCAGTACCCGGCCACGACTTCATCCGGGGACGGAGCTTCGCGGATACCGCCGTCCCCGGCATTTCGCTTCTCCGCCGGACGGATGGGCCGGCAGGCGGCGTGGGTCACGCTTTCGGGCAAGGGGTCGGCCGACGATCGGTTTTCGCCTGATGCCCGGCGAGGCCCTCGCTTGTCGAGAAGCGCCATCTCCGCGGCCTCCGCTAGGAATGAAGAGAAGCCAACGTATTTTTGTCTATTATTAGAGAGCCTTTCCCCGGGCAAGGCAAGATCAGCGATTATCCCAGGCTTGGGCGCCGGTGCGAGCCTCGGGCATCAACCGGGGGTGAACGGCGGAATCCCTGACGCCGCGTCGCGATTTCGGTTAAGCTGAAGGAGTCCGCGCGGCGGATATGCCGGAATCAGCGAGGTCGTGGCCTTCCATCATGCACTCTTTCGGTGAACGAGTCTTTCGGGTCCTTCCGCGCCAGGAGGGGATGACGCTGGCGGCCGCCCTCCGCGAATGGCTGCCGTCGCTCTCGTGGTCGCAGGCGAAGAAGCTGATCACGGGCCGCTATGTGCAGGTGAGCGGCAACACGTGCCCGGACCCGGCCCGGCGGCTAAAGCTGCAAGACGTCGTCAAGCTGGCGGCTCGGCCCGCCGCGCCCCCGCCCGGCCCACGCGATGTCGCCGTCATTCACCTGGACGAGCACCTCGTGGTTGTGGACAAACCCTCGGGAATGACCACGAATCGGCATCGGGAAGAGTTGGACGCGTCGCGGCGACGCCGGCAATTGCAGCCCACGCTGGACGAGGTCTTGCCGCACATCCTTGCCAAGATCGAGGGCAAGCGGAGGAAGGGACCTCCCCTGCCCGTCCGCGCCGTGCATCGCCTGGATCGCGATACCAGCGGTTTGATCGTATTCGCACGCACGGCCGAAGCGGAACGCGGGCTGATGGAACAGTTCCGCAGGCACACCACGACGCGAAAATACCTGGCCTTTATCCCCGGCTACTTGGCGGCGCAGACGTTCAGCAGCCGTTTTGTGCGGGATCGCGGCGACGGACGGCGCGGCAGTACGCCCCGAGAAGGCGAGGGCAAGCCGGCCGTCACCCACATTCGGCCGATCGAACGGATCGGCGACTACACCCTCTTGGAATGCCGGCTGGAGACCGGGCGGACGCACCAGATTCGCATCCACTTGGCCGAGGCGGGCCACCCCGTCTGCGGCGAAACCATCTACAATCGCCCGCTCTACGGCAAACCGATCGAAGACCGCAGCGGTGCCCCACGCCTGGCCTTGGCGGCCGTCGAGTTAGGTTTCATCCACCCCGTGACGGGCGAGCCGATGCACTTCGAGGTCCCCTTGCCCAAGGACCTCAACGATTTCCTCTACGAATTGCGGCGCCGCCGCTTCACGCGCGCAAAGTGAAAACCGAAACCGCCGGCGCAAGCCGGCGGCGAAGAACTACGACGCCCGTGAGCCACCAGCGTAAGCCGGCGGTGAATCTCCTGGAGCCACCAGCGTAAGCCGGCGGTGGAATCGCCGCGGGGGAATTCCCGATCGGGGTCGGCGTTCCACCTCGGGCTTCCGCCCGAGGCTCCCAGGGTTACGCCCCAGTCTTGCTCACGTCACGTGGCGACGGTCTGGCGGACCTTGAACCGGCCGACGAGGTCGCGGAGGGCCGTCGACTGCGCCCCCAGCTCCTCGCTGCTGGACGCCAGCTCCTCGCTCCCCGCCGCCGCCTGTTCCACCACCTGGCTGATGTTCTGGATCGCCTTCGAGACCTCCTCCGCCGTGCTCGCCTGCTGCACCGTGGCCGAGGCGATCTCCGAAATTTTCCCCGCCGTCGTCTGGATGCCTTGCACGATCTTCTGGAAGGCGTCGCCCGTCTGCTGGCTCAATTCGGCCCCTTCCTCCACGCGGGCCGTGGATTCACGGATCAGCTTGGTGATCTCGCCCGCCGCCTGGTTGGACCGCTCGGCCAGCTTGCGGACCTCGTCGGCGACGACGGCGAAGCCCATCCCGTGCTCGCCCGCCCGCGCAGCCTCGATCGCCGCGTTCAACGCCAACAGGTTGGTCTGGCTGGCGATCTCCGAAATCACCTGAATAATCTCCGCGATCTGCTGCGAACTGCCGCGGATGAGATGCATGGCTTCGATCGACTTGTTGACCGCCTGGCCGCCTTCGCCGGCCAATTGGGCGGCCTCCCGGGCCAAACCGTTGGCCTCCTCGGCCGCCGCCTTGACCTGCTCCACCACCCGGGCCAACTCCTGCATCGAGGCCGACACCTGCTCCACGCTGGCGCTCTGTTCCTGGGCGCCCGAGGCCAGGCTCTGCGAGGCCTCCGACACCACCCGCGATCCCTCCGTGAACTGCTCGGCGCTGGCGCGGACCTCCGCGATAATGGCCTCCAATTTGTCGCAGAATACGTTGAAGTATTGCGCCAGCTCGCCGATCTCATCCTTCGAGGCTACCTCCAATCGTTTGGTCAGGTCGCCTTCACCCTCGGACACGTCCTTCAGCAGGGCCACCGTCTTTTGCACCGGCCGGATGATGCTCTGGGCGAGGAAGAGGCCAAGAATCAACGACAGCACCACGCCCACCACCGCGGCGCCGACGCCAATACTCTTGGCGAAGCCCGCCATGGCGATGCTCTGTTCCCCCATCCGCTTGGCCTCGGCGTCCCACAACTCCACGATCTTGGCCAGCCGTTCCTGTTCGGCGTCCATCTTCACGCGGCAGACGTCCATCGCCTGACGCTGCATCTGCTCTTGTAGGGCCTGGACCTGGTCGATCTGCTTGTGGATGATCTCCTCCAGCTTGAGGTAATCAGCCTTGCAGGCCTGGCCCATCCCCGCCACCCGGGCATCGACCTTGTCCGCGAATTCCGCATCCGACCGATCGAGTTCGTTGAAGGCCTTTTCGTAGGCCTCCGCCATCGCGTTGACCTGCTTGACCAACTCGTCCAGGACCTCGGTGGTCAGACCCACGCGCGGCATCGCTTCCCGCAACTTCGCGGCATTAGCACCGAAGGCCTGCCGCGCGGCGGCCATCTCTTCGCAGGCCGCCTTGAAGGCCTGTTCGTTCCCCGCGCGAAGCGTGGCATTCTTGACGGCAACCCAAAAATCGCGGAAATCCACCCCTAGTTGCGTCTTGAAGTATCGGCAAGCGTACAGGTTTCGGGCGAAGTTCTGGCGTTTGCCCGAGGCGTCCGGGGCGGTCTTGCCCAACAGATCATCGAACTGGCGAGAGAGATCGAAGAAGGCGTCGTTGGCTTGATGGGCAGCGTCGTACTCGGCCGCGAATTCATGCCAAATCTTGACCTCTTCGTCGAGTTTTTCAAGCGGCTCGTATTCCTTGCGGGCGGCGGCGAATTCCTCGCGTACCTGATCCAACTGCGTGTATTGCCGCTGCCGGCTCTCCAGGTCCAGATCGAAGTTGAGCAGCGTGCGTTGGATTCGCATGATTTGCTCGAACGCCAGCTCCATGGCCTGGGTGGCCTTTACACTGGGAATTGCCGTGTTGGCCAAATCTTCCACGCCGCGGCCCGTGGTGGTCAGGCCGTAATAGCCGATGCCGCCCACCGCGGCCGTGATCAGGGCCACCAGCCCGAACCCGCCCAACAACTTCGCCTTGATACTCAAATGCGACAACTTCATGCGGACACCTCCAGACAGCGATCACGTGTTATGAACCGCGAGGAGGCCGTCCCTGGCCCCGGTTCCCAATCCAACCCGGACGCATCCTGAGTCCATGACTGAAAAAACTTAGGTCGCGAAACGGGACCGTGGCGCGGCGAGGCGAAGAAAATAATGGCGGGAAATCGGGACCGACCGGGGGCATCCGGCGGGGTTGTAACGAGTATGCGCCGGAATACCCCCTGTCAGTGCACCGCCTGGAGCCACCAGCGTAAGCCGGCGGCGAAGAACTGCGACACGCGCGTGAGCCACCAGCGTGAGCCGGTGGTGGAAGATTGCGACGTAGAAGGGAGCCGCCGGCGTAAGCCGGCGGTGAACCCCTGGAGCCACCAGCGTAAGCTGGTGGTGAACCCCTGGAGCCACCGGCGTGAGCCGGTGGTGGAATCGCCGCGGGGGAATTCCCGATCGGGGTCGGCGTTCCACCTCGGGCTTCCGCCCGAGGCTCCCGTGTAACAAAATGGAGCCGCCGGCGTAAGCCGGTGGTGAAACCTCGGCGCGGCGATGTTATATTGACGGCGGGGTTTTCCGCTTTTTTCATCGTCTTTACGGGAGGACCGGGACATGAGCGAATCGCCGTCACCCAAGCAAACTGAATCGCGCGAACCGCTGTTCGCGGCGGAGTCGCCGGCCTGGGATCGGGTCAATCGCCGCCGCTTCTTGGGCGGGACCGCGCTCCTGACGGGCGTGGCGGCGGGGACGCTGTTGCGGGCGGAGTCCGTCGCCGAGCGGCCGATCCCCCTGCAACCGGTCGGCAAGGCGCAGGGCATCCATCCCGGCCGCGTGGTCTGGGTCCACGATCCCGGCGCGGTTCGCTGGAACGGCCCCCAGGACGGCCCCTGGTGGACCGGCGACCACGTCTCGCAAAAACGTGTGGACGCCATGCTGAAGGAGGCGATTTGCCACACGGCCGGCGAGGGCGAGCTGCCGGCGGCTTGGCAGCGCATCTTCGCCCATCTCAACCGCAAACGGGGCAGGGGCGAGCAGGGCTACCGACCCGGCGAAAAGATTCTGATCAAGCCCAATTGGGTCGGCATGATCTACCGCGAAAACATCGTCGATCCCGATACCTACCGCTTCATGCGGCGGGAAAACTACATGAACACGTCGCCCCACATGCTGCTGGCGCTGTTGGGACAATTGATCGACGGAGTGGGCGTTCGGCCGAGCGACATCACCATCTGCGATACCCTGGCCTATTTGGTGCACGAATACTACGACATCCTGCACGGGGCGTATCCGGACGTCCGTTACGAAGACTACGCCGGGAAATTCGGCCGCATCCAGGTCCGCACGTCGGAGGTGCCGCTCTATTGGAGCAACCGCCCGGCGGGCGCCGCGCAGGACTATCTGCCGACCTGTTTCGCCGAGGCCGACTATCTGATCAACTTCGCCAATTTCAAGGCCCACAGCGGGGCCGGCGTCACCTTGTGCGCCAAGAATCACTACGGCTCGCTGGTCCGCTGGCCGGTCCAGGAGGGCTACTACGACATTCACCCGAACTGCTTCTCCAACGCTTCCGCGATCTATCGCCCGCTGGTGGACTTGATCGGGCATGCCCATCTGGGCGGCAAAACGGCGTTGTACCTGATCGACGGGCTGTTCAGCGGCGTTCATCCCAAGGATCCCGAACCGCAGCGGATGCACATCCCGCCCATGGAGGACGGGTGGTCGTGCAGCCTCTTCGCCTCGCAGGATCCGGTGGCGATCGACTCCGTGGCCTTCGACTTCCTTTGGGCCGAGGGGACGCCCTTCCCGCGAAAAGGCGGCGTGGACGACTATTTGCACGAAGCGGCCCTGGCCGAGTCCCCGCCTTCCGGCACGTTCTACGACCCCAATCACGCCGAACCGACGGAGCGTTTGGCGAGCTTGGGCGTCCACGAGCATTGGAACGACGTTCGCGAGAAGAAGTACTCTCGCAACCTGGGGACGGGCGAGGGCATCGAGCTGTTTCCCGTAACGATGTGAATGACCGCGGCGGCATGAGTCTTGGGCGCCGGCGGGAGCCTTGGGCGGCGGTCCGAGGCGGATCTTCGCCCGGGGCGCCGTCGCCGCCCGCGGATCGCGGCGTGGGAGTTTCATGACCGAGCAGGCAGGGATGAACGCTCCGGCTCCGTTCGACGCCGACTCGCCCGCGGCCGGACCGGAGCAACTCCGCCGCCTGTTCGCCCGGCGAGGTCCATTCGCGGGTTTTCTCCGGGCGATGTGGTCGGGCATGGAGCGCCGGCCGGACCTGGCGACCCGGCTGGCGGACGGGATCCCTGCCGCTCCGCAATCGGCCGAGGCCGTGCACGTCCGCCGTTGGGCCGAGCGATGGGGCATCACCTTGGCCGAGGACCGTTGCCCGGCGTTCCTCGCGGTCTGTGAAGCGGCCTTCGCCCTGTGGGTCCAATGGACCACGTGGTGCCTGGCGGCCTGCCGATGGGAAAGCCGCGGAGGACGCTTGCCCGACGTCGCGTGGCAGCGCTTGGTCGATCCCGCGGCGCCGGCCGCGTGGGAGTCGGGCGCCGCAAGCGACCCCTGCGCGGAGGCCGTGGGAACGGACGCGCCGCTTTTCGCCGTCCTCGACCCCGAAGGATGGTTTTCGGGAATCCGCGAGGTCTGGGACGCGAGCGTCTCCGCGTCCGCCGCGTTTTGCCTGGAGCGCCTGCGCGATGTTTGTGCGAGGCACGTCCGCAGCGTGAGCCGCCCGATCTTCTGCGACTGGTGGCGGCCGGCCTACGAGGCCTGTTTTCCCAAACCCCTGCGGCTGGCCCGGGGCGAGTTCTACACGCCGCCGTGGTTGGCGGAGCATGTGCTGCGGGAGGCGGGCTACCGCGATCGGCCCGGCGCGACGCTGTTGGATCCGTGCTGCGGGTCGGGCGCATTCCTGCTGGCCGCGCTGCGGGTGACGGCCGCAGATGCCTCCGAGAATCAGACGGAGGCAGTCCTCCGCACCTTGCGAGATCGTTCCCTCCGCGGTATCGACTGCCGGCCGCTTGCGGTTCTGATGGCCCGGGCGAATTATGTGTCGGCCCTGATCGAAGCCCAAATGGCGGAAGCGAACGGCCGACCGGCGAGTGCTCGCCCGTGGATCGAGGAATCTTTGCGTCCGCCCATCCATCGGGCCGACCTGTGGGACCTGGCGGCGCCGGGGGGCGGCGAGGGATCCGCCGTCCGACAGTTGCCCGCCGGTTTCGTCCCGCCCGGCGGCTTCAATTTCGTGGTCGGCAATCCACCCTGGCTGATGTGGGACCGTCTGGATGATGCGGAGCGGCGGCGCTTGCTGCCGATCCTGAACGCATTGGGCGAGCTGGAGTTGACCGCCCGCGAGTTCCGGCATGGGGGCGCCAAACGCGACATGGCGGGTTTGGTGGTACGGTTCTGCGCGGAACGGTTGACCGCAGAAAAAGGTTGCGTGGCGATGGTAATACCGCTCAGCCTGTGGGGAAATCCGGCCGCGGGGCGGGGCTTTCGCCGCTGGCTGTCCGCCCAGCCCGATCGGCTGCGGGCGAGCGCCGTCGATGACCTGTCCGCGGCGGCCGTCTTCCCCGGGACGAACCGGCGGACCGCCGTGTTGTACATTGCGAAGGGAGACGCGGGAAACGCTGCCGAGCCTGTGCTGCGGTATCGCCGTTGGCTGCCGGCACACGGAGCCGCGGGTAAGGCTTCCGGCTCGCCCCGCGCGCGACGACCGGCCTCGCCCGACGGCTTTCGCGTCGAGTCGGCGGCGGCGGCCTTGTCGGAAATCGCCGAGCGGCCTCCGGCCCGCGCCGTTCTGCCCCGGGAGCTCGCGGAGATCGCGCGGCGATGGACCCCGGCGTGCGACTACACGGCCTACTTGGGCGCCAATACCGGGGGAGCCAACGGCGTCTATTGGCTCCGCTTATTGGAGCGAGACGGGCCGACGGTGTGGGCCGAAAACCTGCCGGAACGCGGTCGCTTGCAGGTCCCGCGTTGCCGCATCCGTTTGGAGGCGGAATTGCTCTTCCCCTTGCTCCGCTGGCAAGACGTTCGCGAATACGCGGCGTCTCCCAGTCTCCACCTCTTGATGGTGCAGGACCCGTTGCGGCGGACGGGCCTGCCCGAGGAAACCTTGGCCCGCGCATATCCCCTCATCCACGACTACCTGCGGCGGTTCGAAACGTTGCTGCGTCGCCGGGCGGCGTATCGCAAGCTGCAAAGCCGCGGTCCGTGGTATTCGTTGTATAACGTGGGTCGCTACACCCTCGCCGCGCACAAAGTGGTGTGGCGGCGGATGGACCGGCGGGTGCGAGCGGCGGCCGTCGGTTCGATCGAGGATCCGTTCCTGGGTCCGCGA